>ERZ1026874.19-NODE-19-length-113543-cov-22.790339_pt1 | contig 113543 bp, 61 predicted proteins | sample MGYA00380167_ERZ1026874 | MGnify/ENA primary metagenome ERZ1026874 (study PRJEB33269, sample SAMEA4719803) | human gut metagenome | biome: human-associated habitat; feature: organic feature; material: feces | place: Cameroon | collected 2013-10 ...
CGCCATTGGACAGGTCCACGCTGTAATCCGACTGATCAATCTTCACGGACTTGGTCGGGATGACCACGCAATTGCGAGCCTCCCAGGTGCCGGACGAAGTGTTGCCGTCCCAAGCGTAATTGCCGTCGATCTTGAGGCCAGCGGCATCCACGCCTTCGGTGGTGTCGGCAGGATACTTCTTGGTATTTGTGGCATTGCCATCGTTGAAGATGATGCGAGTATTGCTTCCCTCGAGATCGTCGGGAATCTCATACTTGTACTCACCATCCTTGCCACAAGTGTCTCCCGAAGCGACCTGTGTCATCGGCTCGCCCGGCCACTTCGCATTTTCCTTCAAAGTGGTGGCGCTCGAATCGTCTACATACACATAGGCGTACAGGTTGCTCCACGCACTCGGCTTCTTCGCATAAGCCGTGCTGGTGGCGGCCGGATCCTTCTTCGTGTACTTGTATGTTGCGGAGACCGTTTGGCCATCCGCATCCTTGCCCTGCAGCTTCACGGTGATGGTGTCACCGATCGCCGTGGAAGCGCCGATGGTGATGGTGTCGCCATCCTGATACGAGCCGGACTTGCCCTCCGAAGTGGTGTAAGTGGCATCGGTGACATTGTTCGCATTCAGGGTAACGGTAGTGGTGTCCGTCTTGAACGAGCTGTCGCCCGGGGTTGCGGAGACCGAACCGGAATTGTCGGTGAAGAACACACTGATCTTGCCGCCGGGAGCGGAACCGGAAGTAATCTTGCCGCCGGAAACGGTGATGGTACCGCCGGAGACCTGGTCCTTGTAAGTGCCGTCGTCAAGGTTGGTGGCAGTGCCGGACAACTCTTGCGTATCACCCATGTTGGTGATGGTCACGCCGTCGTTCTTGAAGTTGCCGTCCTTGATGTAGCGTTCCACCATGAGGCAGGAATTCGCGCCGCAGTTGCGCAGATACTCCGAAGCCTTGTTGTTGTTCATGGTATTACGGAAGTGGTTCACCGCCACAACCTGCGCATCCTTCCAAGAATCCGCACCGGCATCGCCGAGCTTGCTTTTCTCGGCGAACTGCGGCTGGCTGCCGCCGGAGCCGACCGGGCGGTCGAAGTACAGCGGCATGGTCTGGGAGCGGGAACCGATCACGCCCCAGCCCATGGTCATCTGCCACTCGCTCATGCCGGTGGATTCCCTATCGCTATTGGAATAGTTATCATGCGATTCCACCCAAGAGACAAGATTGCTCGGGCTGGCGGAGTTGCTCCAATCGGACAGGGTGCCGGCGTTCAGGTTCTTCGAATTCAGGGCTCCGCGCAGCTTGCTGCCGTAGGAGGATGCGGTGACGCCGCCGCCGTTCTTGCTGTGGCTGGAGAACAGCTTTGCATAGTCGCTATCGCGGGAGACGGAATCCTGCAACACTTCGCCGTATTGGAACTGCGCGCCATTGTTAAGAATGATGTTCCAATACTGGGAGCCGTTATACTCGTCCGGCAGTTCGATGTGCTTGGCCGCATCGAAACGGAACCCGTCCACACCGTCGTTGACCGCTTGCACGAGGAAATCGTGCATCATGTTGGCGGTTTCGGTGTTCTCAGTGTTGATGTCATACAGGCCGAGCAGCTTGCAGTGGGTCACCTGATAGCGGTTGTTCCAATCCTGCACATCACCGTCATTGCAGTCGTGGTGGTAGTACTCGGACTTCTTCCAACGATCGGCGATGGCGCCCCAAGTCGCGGTCATATGGTTGGCTACCACATCGACGATGATACGCACGCCGTACTTGTGAGCCGTGTTGCACAGGCTCTTCAGATCATCTTCGGTACCCATCACCCAGTTGCCGATGGTGGTGTCGGTCGGCTGATACACGTAGTACCAGTTCTCGGTGAAGATCATGCCCTTGCCGCCGTTATGAATAGCGGAAATCGGCTCGGTCTGCACGGAGGTGTAACCGGCTTCGGCAATAGCGGGGATGTTTTCCTCAATGGTTTTGAAGCTCCACTCCCATGCATGCAGGGTGGCGCCCTCGCTCATTTGCTGCGCCAGTCCGTAATGCTTGCGCGCCTGTTCGAACGTGGTGTTTTCAACGGTGTCGGCGTAGCTGTCGCGATCGGTGCTGGCCTGTGCTGCGGTGCTGGCGATTGCCAGTCCGCCGAAGGCGGTCGCCGCGGCGGTGATGCCGACCACCACTTTCTTGCTAATCTTCAGCCCCAGCCTATGCCAGGTCGGTGCGGGTTTCCGATGTTTCATGACTCCTTTGTTCCTTACTGACGGCCCCTTATGACGGGGGTTTATCTTCCCTGATAACGTTTGCTCTATTGCGAACGTATGCTGTATATTCTATACCTTTTGCAGAGTGCTAAAGAGTGGAAAATGGCAGAATGTCAATGAAAATCGTTGCTGCAATAACAATGATTTTTGCAAAAACTTGCCGTTGTTTTTGCAGGGGTAGCCCCCGATTGAATGGCAATTTGTGGATGCGGAATGCGTAACGATTGCAAGTTGTGGTGTGAGGGAGTATTGAAAAGGGGTTTGCAAAAATTTTCAGTGGATGCAAACGTGAGTTCGGGGCTATTGGATAAAGGTTGTATGAAATATATACATAAAACGTTTTCTCTTTCAGGAAAGTTTGCATATAACATCATGCGTAATGGGAATAGATGTTGTGTCGTAAAATCGGGGGTGTGGTTGAAGAGACGTTTACTCCCAAGAACATTATCGTGACCGGTGGATGTGGTTTCATCGGTTCGAATTTCGTGCATTACGTGGTGGACCATCATCCGGACGTGCATGTGACCGTGTTGGACAAGCTCACGTACGCGGGCAATCCGGAAAACATCGCGGGCCTTCCCGAGGACCGTGTGGAATTGGTCGTGGGTGATATCTGCGATGCGGACCTGTTGGACAGGATCGTGCCTGGTCATGACGCGATCGTGCATTACGCGGCCGAGTCGCATAATGACAACAGCATCGCGGATCCGGAACCGTTCCTCAGGACGAATGTGGAGGGCACGTTCCGCCTGTTGGAGGTGGTCAGGAAGTATGGGATCCGTTACCATCATGTGAGCACGGACGAGGTGTACGGGGATCTCGCGTTGGATGATCCGGCACGGTTCACGGAGCATACGCCGTACCATCCGTCCAGCCCGTACAGCTCCACCAAGGCCGCGAGCGACATGCTGGTGCGCGCGTGGACGCGCACGTACGGGATCCGCGCGACGATCTCGAACTGTTCGAACAATTATGGGCCTTTCCAGCATGTGGAGAAGTTCATCCCGCGTCAGATCACGAACATCCTGGACGGTCAGCGTCCGAAGCTGTACGGCAAGGGACTGAACGTGCGCGACTGGATCCATACCGAGGACCACAGCTCGGGCGTGTGGACAATCCTGACCAAGGGCCGTGTCGGCGAGACGTATCTGATCGGCGCGGACGGCGAACAGAATAACATCACCGTGCTTCGCATGATTTTGAGGATGATGGGGCAGGCGGAGGATGCGTTCGATTGGGTGAAGGATCGTCCGGGCCATGACCGTCGGTACGCGATCGATTCGTCCAAGCTGCGCACCGGGCTGGGTTGGACGCCGAGGCATACGGATTTCGAGTCTGGCCTCGCGCAGACGATTGAATGGTATACGCGGAACCGTGCATGGTGGGAGCCGGCGAAGGCCGCTACCGAGGAACGGTATAAGCAGTGGGGCCAGTGACCGCTTGGCGTCGCGCGTGGATGTCTGGGGTTCGTGTCCCTTATCATCCATGCATGCCACGTGGTATGGGCAATAGCTTCTAGGGGTTGGAGGACGGTGCTGTGTACACGTATCTCGTGAACGCGCACCGGACTTGGAGCAGAAGAAGGCGCACACGTTCGTGAACCTCGCCGATCCGGAGTTGCATATTGATTGGCCGATCCCGTTGGAGGATTTGGATGAGCTGGGTGATTGGTGAGGAGCATAAATTCGTGAAGAATATCCGATGATCTACTATCCGCTGAGCGTGCTGATGATGGCCGGGATCCGTGACATCCTGATCATCAGCACGCCGAAGGATCTGCCGAACTTCGAGAGGCTTCTGGGCGATGGTTCGCATTACGGGGTGCGGTTCTCGTGCAAGGTGCAGCCGTCTCCGGATGGTCTGGCTCAGGCGTTCCTGTTGGGTGAGGAGTTCATCGCGGGCGAGCCGTGCGCGTTGGTGTTGGGTGACAACATCTTCTACGGCAATGGTCTGGGCGCGACGTTGCGTGGCGCGGTCGCGAAGGCCGAGTCCGGCGGGGGTGCGAGCGTATTCGGCTATTATGTCGACGATCCGGAGCGGTATGGCGTGGTCGAGTTCGATGAGGATAGGAAGGCCGTGTCGATCGAGGAGAAGCCGGCCCGTCCGAAGTCGCATTACGCGGTGACCGGCCTGTATTTCTATGACGAGCATGTGGTCGAGTATGCGAAGCGGGTGGAGCCGAGTGCGCGTGGTGAGTTGGAGATCACTGACTTGAACCGTATGTATTTGGATGCGGGCATGTTGAATGTGCGTACGTTGGGTCGTGGTTACGCGTGGTTGGATACCGGTACGATGGATTCTTTGTTCGAGGCTGGTGAGTTCGTGCGTACCGTGCAGCGTGCGCAGGGCCTGCCGATCGCTATCGTGGAGGAGATCGCCTTCGAGAACGGTTGGATCACGCGCGACGAGCTCATGGAGTCCGCGGATCGTTACGGCAAGGGCCCCTACTGCCGGCATCTCAAGGGTATCGCCGACGGCGAGATTATGCTCGTGCCGAATCAGAAGAACTGACTTGATGCAGCGTCTTCAAGGCGCCACATCAAGTCAGCTCTGCCTACCAGTATGCCCTAGCCCCGTTGTCCCAGATATCCGTTTTCCCATATTCAAGTGCAGTAATGATGTCTTGATTCAACTTGCTACGCAGGTCATCACAGATTTCCGTTTGGAATAGTGGAATGAAGCACACGTCCCATATGAGCTTATGGCTATCCGGATCGGGGCAAAACAATATTGCTGTGGCCTGAACCGCTTGGAGGAATTGCTTCGTCTGGGGTTTGTACTCCATCAGTAGGGCGTAAACGTCCTTACTGATATCCATTAAAATCTTGGTGAGCAGATTACTTGAGATGGAGTCTCCATCAGAGTATCGTTTTTGGCTTTCCTCATCATCGTTTTCCTGCCGTGATTTGCGTGCTGCGACTGTGTTTTTCCTATGTCTATTTCGCGATGGGCCGAATCCTAGTGAGTTACGTCGTGAGAGAGTGAATGCTGCTTTGCAGGCATTGATAAACGTATTTTCATCCGGAATTGTGTCTGCGGCTTCGCTGAGCGCGAATGCGATAGAAGCTACGATGTCGCAAAGTACGTGTGCTTGGGACAAATATTCGCCGGCTTTAGGGGCTAAATCCTTGAAAGAATCAATGCCGTGTCTTTGTACACAAGCGCAAAGTCTTGACACTTGCTGACTCGTCATGGAATTCTCTTTTGCCCAGTGAGGTATATCAATTACTCGGCAATAATCAATTATGGGATGAGTTATATCCTCGCAAAGAAAGAACACGCGCTCAGGTTGTCTCTGCGCATGGATGATTGCCGTTGCTTTATCGTGTGGAATATCGACAATATGGGCTTGGACAGTTTGGATTTTATCAGCAAGAGCCTTCTTATATTTGTCAGGTAGTTTCTTACTGTTTTCGGGAGTAAGGACCATTCTGAGTAATTGGGCGTGTGCGATACCTGCGCATGAACAGATGCAGTCGAATCCATTTGCGAATGTGCAGCTACCTTGACCTCGTCCAGTGTGAATATCTATGAAGGGGTTTTCGAAATTTACCCGGATGGGTAGAGCCATGTTTCTCCTTTCAGCTCTGTTTATTAGATTTCAGCGTTTCGATTACTTTTGGCATATCGGTCCAAGGGGCGTATTCCTGCTCGTGATGAGGTGCAAGCGTATTGCGCCCTTGTCTGTTTCCCGCTGTGTTATGTCGCTCCGCATTGCGTATGGCGGCATCGAGATGTTCGCTGTCAATGAGTTCAACATTGACGTATTTGTTGCGATTTCCTCCGACAATGCCGGCTTTCGCCGCAGCCGATTCGACAGTAGATGTCAGTGTGAAGCTCGGTGGGCAGACACTGACATGATCGAGTAGCCAGACCTCGAAGCAGGGATTGGAAATGATGAGTTCGATTCCATTGTCCTTGCAAATTTTCGCGGCCTGGCTGTGGCCATGGAAGTCGTCAACATCGACTACCACCCAGATTTTTTCATAGCAATCTGTGGAGATATCCCGTTCGTCCTCTTCCTTCAACTTGCGCGCAAAATCTGCGAGATGTTCAGGGCTTTCGTTCTTCTGTTGGTACTCGATGACGACGTCATATATGGAGGCAAGCCGCTTGAAGTATTGCTTTTCGGTAACAGCTCCGCCAGCTACGACAAGATAACGCTTCTTGCGTGCCCTGTGGAAACGTGCGGACTTGCGACCATGCACGGGAACGTCTCGCTTCTTCGCCATCAGTCATCGTCTCCATTCATGATCTGTGCGAACACGGTATGGAAACTGGGGTTCGGTGTGGCGCCATATACACCATTGAGGTAGTTCTTGCCGATGTTTTCTTCCTTTCGAATACCAAGTTCCGTTACCGGGAAGAGTTCCGAGGCGCCGTCTTTGTCTTTCTCCACAAGCCATATCTGATCGGGTTGCAGTAGGCGGTTCGACGAACCCGACTGATTGATCAATGACACGTCATGGGTCGTGAAAATGAGTTGGGAGCCGTGGGGATTCGTTGCCGGATCGGTGTACAGCGCCACCAGCTCTGCTACCAGGGTTGGGTGCAGGCTTGTGTCAATCTCGTCGATAAGCGTGACCGTGGGCATTGATAGCTGACGAAGGGCAAGCGAGAAGAACGACAGCGCGGCGACGGTGCCCCTGGACTCGTTATCCAGACCGAAGCCGGCAGAGGACGAATCTTCGCCGGTATGGGTGAATTGCAACTGTGTTGCGTTTTTGATGTTGAATGCTTCCTCGAGCTTTCCCTCATCAGCTCCGATCTGAGTCTTCATCTGCTCTTTGAACTGATGCCAGATATCCGAGGGGATGTTCGCCGGAACGCTTTTCACATCGCTGATGCCAAAATCCGCGTATTTGATCAGAGATGTCAGATGCTTCGAAAAAGGTGTCTTGTTCTTGAATTGGTCAAGCAATATGGGCTGTTCCTGTTCAAAGGCATTTGCCACGCAATACGCCATATCATTCTGGAAGAACGAGAATACAGGTTGGACGCATTCGATGCCGGCTGCGGCGGCCGCCGAAAGCAGGAGAGCGTTGGGACGGAGTCCCACTGTCTTTCGCACTTGCGCTCTAGGTCCTTTGAAAGAGGCTCCGAATTTCACTTCGTCGTTTCCGGTGCGGGAGAACAACAGTGAGGAGTGAGTGGAGAGACGTCCTCCCATGTCCTTAAAGAAGGTAAGCTCTTCCTCCAATATGTGCTTATTGTTATAGCGGAACCAGTACTGGTATTTTAGATGGTTCTCGGCTGTGAACTCCAGGAAGAACATCGATGGTTCCTCAAATGGGTTCTCTCTCAGTAGGAATGGTTCCCTAAGAATATCGCTGTTCGCATCACCTTGGCTGTAGCTGTTTGTCACCATGTTACGCATGGCGCACATCGCCTTCAGGAAATTGGATTTTCCTGATGCGTTGGCGCCGTATATGGCTGTGATTGGAGACTGCCGTGAGTCGTTGGACTCCGTGAACCTTTCGTCGCGAGTCATGGAGAAAGACTGCTCGTCTCGGAAACTCCTGAAGTTCGAAAAACTAAAATCAATCAGCATCGGGTTGCCTCGTAAGTATATTTTGCTCCTTTGATACTGAGATTATATCCAGAAATATACTCATTTTGCAATTTTCTGCTAAAAGCGGTGGTTTCATTGTGCTTATTGTTGCCGTATTAGAGATATCTAGTTACCGTTATACCCATGCTTGCGCGTATCCAGAGCCTCCTTCCAATAGGATTCCCTGGCGAGAACAACGTCTTTAGGCACGGTGAAGTCGTAATGTTCCAGAAGCGTGTAGCGAAAATGCGTCTGCACGTACTCCAACCCGTGCTGTTTCACAATGGCAATCAGCCCAGTATCGTTTCCGTGACCATCGCGGATGTAGTCCTGCCAACGCTGGTATATGCCGTTCCTTCCGGTGGCGCTTCCCACATACAGTTTCCCATTATCGGTATTGGTTATTATGTACACGCCTTGCTGGCGGGACAGCGTATTCTTCCAGCTTGCCTTGTCGTTCTCCCAAATCACCTTAAGTTGGGCGTAGGAAAGGCTAACAGCAGGTGTTGGCGGCCTTGTTCACTTGGGCACGGTCGGCCGGTGGTACTTTTTCTTGTCGCCAGAAATAGGCCGCCAAAAATCGGCCACAGAATATTGCCAATAAGTCTCGTACGCGCACGATATCGACAGGGAATGTTCCTTATTTCACGGCCCATCTGTTTGAGTTCCCAAAAAATGTGTTCAATGTATGAAGGGATGAGGAATAGTTCGAGGGGGAAGATTATTGTTGGAAAGGATATTGTCAACGTGAGATGGGGAAGTTCAGTGACTTCTGTAGAGAACGCTAATGTGCAGCAGCCTACCGCACCGCAAGGGGTAGTTGAGGAAGCGGATGACGGCATCACTCTGATGGATCTGCTCAAAATCATTCGTAAGCATCTGGTCACCGCGATCATCGCATTCGTGGTGGTAGTGGCAGGCGTGAGCGCATATACTTTCCTGGCACCGCCGAAATATACGGCAACGGCTCAGGCCATGGCTACCTATAACGCCTCCCAAGACGGGGAAAGCATCAGCCAGCAATCCACCGGTGGCACGTATATTTCCAACCAGATCACTTCGTATCCGACGTTGGCCGCCACTGAAAAGGTGCTCAAGCCGGTCATCAACGAGCTCGGTTTGGACGAAACCGTTGACGATCTGGCAGGCCAGATCACCGTCACCAATCCAACCAACACCGCATTCGTGAACATTGCCGCGGTAGACGGCGATCCGAAGCAGGCTGCTGACATTGCCAATGCCGTGGCGGAGTCGCTGAAAACGGTGATTGAAAACGATTTATATACCGGGGACACGTCCCCGGTAAAGGTCTCTATTGTGCAGAAAGCACAGACCCCATTGACCAAGTCGTCCCCGAAGACCGTCCTGTATTTGGCCGTTGGCGTGGTGCTTGGTCTGATTGTGGGCGTGTTCGCAGCGCTCATCAAAGACCTGCTCAACACGAGAGTCGAGGAGCCGTCTGACGTGCGAGGTGTTGTTCGGGCATCGTCTCTTGGTTCTGTTCCCGTGGACGATTCACTCGAAAGCAAGCGCCCGGTGTTGGTGAGCCAGCCCAACGGTGCCATCGCCGAAGAATTCCGTCGTATCCATACGAATATCGATTTCCTGCAGACCGACCGCACCGAAGGTGTGGGCCAGCTGCTTGTCATCACCTCTGCGCAGCCGTCCGAAGGCAAGACCACCATGGCTATCAACACTGCGGTGGCCCTTGCTGAAGATGGTGCGAAAGTACTGCTTATCGACGCTGATCTTCGCCACCCGTCCGTTGCTCACCACTTGGGTATTGAAGGTGCCGCCGGTCTGGCGCACGTGCTGTCCGGACAGATGGGCCCGAAGGACGTGGTGCAGAGCTACTGGAAGCCGAACCTGCACATTCTGCCTGGCGGCAAGAGGCCGGCGAACGCTGGCGTGCTGCTGGGTTCCGAAACCATGAAGCTCATGGTGGAGCAGGCGCTCACCCAATACGATTACGTGATTATTGATACCGCCCCGTTGACGGTGTCCAACGATGGAGCGGTATTCGGCCGTTGGGCCAAGGGCCTTTTGCTGGTGGTCAGCCGCAACGTGTGCGAGAAGAAGTCCCTGCAGGAGGCGGCCGACACGCTCGCCACCGCGCAGGTGCCGGTGCTTGGCTTCATCTTCAACCGTGCAGATCCGAAGAAGGTCAACTCCCACTCCAACTATTACTACTACTATGAAGATGGTGCTCCGCGTAGCAGCCATCGTGCAAACGGCAAGAAGAAGAGGATCTGACGTTTTCCTTCTTCACGGAATGAGGGGTGTATGGCAACTGAGAACGATGATTCCCAGTCTATGAACGGTATTTTGTCCAACATATCTCGGGATGTGGTGGACACCAGCTGGGATATTCCTCCGCTGACCTTCCCCAAATTGCAGCCTACCGATTCGGAAGAAGCCGATGGTGCGGATGAGGCTTCGCTTGCTGAGCCTCGTACCATCGCTTCCTCCGTACCTGCGCAAACGGAACAGCCGGTTTCGGCTGCGCCAACAATCGCGGATATACCCAGTATGCCGCTCGACACCATCGATTTCGATGATGCGGTTGCACCAGCCGATGCCGAGGAAACCGCCACTCTGCCACCCCTCGTCTCTTCGACAGATGAACAGGACGTCGAAGCAACTCAGGCCTTTGATACATCAGGTGGCATAACCGACCTAGAGGAGCTGGCCGCGGAAGATCCGGAACATGATCCGCTGAAAACCATTCCGGTCGCACCGAAAGAGCCGTCTGCGGACAAGCGAAAGATTATTGCCATTGTCGCTGCGATTGCGGCAGTGGCGGTTGCTATTGCCGGTGTCATCGTGGTACGCAATCGTATCAATTCGAAAGAACAGCGTGCGGCAGTGGTGGTATGTGAGAAGGCGAAATCCAAATACTCCAAAGCCAACGAAAAACTGCAAAACGCCATCGAACAGGCAACTAGTCTGCAGGGCACTGCGGCAAACCAGGTGGCGGATGCCGCCACAATCGACCAGCTCACTCAGGCCGTGACCAAGGCGCAAAACCTCAAGACGGTCGGCGGATGCTCGGTGTTGCTGTCCGAAACCACACTGCGTGCGCACGCCCGTAGCATGAGCAAGCAGATCAGCAATATCAAAGAACAGACCAAGGCCGTTACCGCAGCAGCCACAGCTGTGGACGCCAGCAAGCGAGCTTTGGAAGTGAATAAGACGACTGCCGCATTGCAGAAGGCCATTGCTGACGCAAAGACGTTGCTTGACGGTTCTGCAGGCGAGGTCGCGGACGAGTCGACACGTGACGCGCTTGCCAAGGCGATTGACGCTGCTCAGAAACTCCTTGATGGCAAAAGCACTGATGTTATGGCCATGCAGAACGCTTCGAAGGTGATTTCCTCGACTTCTGACGGCGTGAACAAGTCTGTGGCGGAGCAAACTGCGGCTAATGCCCAGTCGAATACCAATTCGAATACCAATAACGGCACTACGAACCGGCGCTACACATATACGTGGCAATTTGGTCCGGGCTCTGGAAACGGTGTGAACGGTGGTGGTTCGACCGGTGGCAATAACAATGGTGGCTCAACCGGTGGTAATGGCGATTCGACCGGCAACGGTAACGGTGGTTCGACCGGCGGTAACGGCGGTTCTAACGACGGTAATGGCGGTTCGACCGGTGGTAATGGCGATTCGAACGGCAACGGTGGTTCAACCGGCGGTAACGGTGGTAATGGCGATTCGAACGACAACGGCAATGGTGGTTCGGACGGCGGTAACGACAACTCAGATACAGGTACTGCTGGCGAATAAGCCATACCGGAGAAGGATTTGGATATAGCGAATGGTACCCCCATAGGTCCCTCTTAATTTCGGGGGGGGGGCTGTGGTAAATTGTTTGCCGTATGCAGCTGAAGGGGAGGGAGATACATGCAAGGCGTGAATACCGGTGAATCCGGCGCACCAAACGGCGAGCAAGGTATGAGGACTCAAGAGATTCATATCGTCTCGTCCAATGCGCATCGACAGGCATACGCGTCCATGCAGAATCAGCGTCTGCAAAAGCAGTTCGAGCCGATGACTTTTTCCAATACCCCGTTTCCTGCGGAAAAGGAAGGACATAGGCGCGGCAAGGCTGAATCGACTCCCCGGTGGCGTTTCGCCTTCGTCGCCAGCCTGATCGCCATCGATTTGGCAGTGATGCTGCTTTCGTTGACCGTCAGCCTTGTAATCAACGGTGCTGCTTTCGATGCCATCGGCGATGTGATGCCGTTTTGGCTTTTCCTCATTCTGTTCAGCCTGATTTGGTTGCTGTGCTTGGCATTCGCGGGCACATACCACCGCCATGTTATGGCGGACGGCTATGAGCTGTATGCCAAAATCATCAATGCGTCGTTGCTGACCATCATCTCATACTGCAGCCTTGCATTTATTTTCAAACTTGCATTGCCCCGCACTGCGTTGATTATCGCGCCAGTCATCGCCTTCTTCTTGGACATCATCGCACGCTGGCAGATGCGTCAAGCGTTGCATCGTCACCGCAGCAAAGGCTCTTGCAAGTACAGAACGGTGGTCATCGGATCTTCCGATGGCATCAACAAAGCCTTGCAGACCATGCGCAACTGCATGAATTGGGGGTACGAACCAGTTGCTGTATGTCCAATTGAAGCGGATCCAGCTTCAAAAGACGCTTATGTGGTTACCTCATACACACCGGATGCCAATATCGAAGGCTCCAGCAAACTCAAGGTGATTCCTTTCAACTCGGCATTCCCACGTATTTGCGAAAGCCTTGGTGTACAGGAAGTCTATGTGGCTGACGTGCTTTCGCGTGATTCCGAAATGCTGCATGGTCTTTCTCTTGCGGTGGAGTCGCTGGGTATGGAACTTGCCTTGGCGGTCTCCCTGGCGGATGTGAGCGGTCACCGTTTGTATCTGCGAAACACCACGGAACAGCCGGTTCTGTTGGCTTCCCTGCCGCAGTACACGGGAGCTGCGAACGTAATCAAGCGTTTGCTGGACATCATCGGCTCACTGTGCGCGCTGATTATTTCCTCTCCGATTCTTCTCGGCGTCGCCATCGCCATCAAGCTTGATGATGGCGGTCCGGTGTTCTTCTCTCAGACCCGTATCGGACTGCACGGCAAGCCGTTCAAAATGTATAAATTCCGTTCCATGGTCACCAATGCTGAGGAGCTGAAGAAGAAACTCGCTGAGGAAACTGGGCAGGAAGACCGGTTCATCTTCAAAATGAAAGATGATCCGCGTATCACCAAGGTAGGTCACTTCATCCGTAAGACTTCTTTGGATGAGTTCCCGCAGTTCTACAACGTGCTCAAGGGCGATATGTCTCTGGTCGGTCCGCGCCCGGCATTGCCGGAAGAAGTGGCCCGCTATGGTTCCCTATATTCCGCCCGACTGCTGGTCAAGCCGGGCATCACCGGTCCATGGCAGGTGTCCGGCCGGTCCGATCTTTCACAGGAGCAAAGCGAATATTTGGACGTCTCCTACATTGAGAATTGGTCCATCGCTGGAGATCTTGCGATTCTTGCCAAAACCGTGATGGTAATCTTCACTGGCCGTGGATCGTACTGAGCCAATAAGTGGGTTTTCTGTGATGTTCCCTCTGTTCTTGTGATGGAACAGAGGGAAATTTCATTTGGCGGCCGAAAAAAGGGTGCCATGTGGCACAATAATGCGCTGGAATAGTCAAATTGAGTGCTTAATGATTTGAGGAGCAAAGCATGGGGCAACATGCTCAAGCAATACGGGAAAAACATACGGCACGGAATGTGACGCTTATTGTACTTGCGGTGCTGATCGTGCTACTCGCCATTGCCGCAGTGTTCGGTATGCAACTGTATAAGCAGGCAAAAAGCGTCAAGGCGCACGAATCGCAAGCCATATCCTCACTATCCGCAATCAATGACCCTGCAAAGCTCAAGGATGCCGCCGCGTCGCAGGCGTACATCGCGCAGGCTCAGCAGCAGACGGCGCAGGCCAAGCAGATTGCGCACGGTTCACTATGGAACGTGGCTGCGAAAATGCCGTTCGTCGGCAGTGACATCGCCACTGTGCAAGGCATGACGGAAGTCGTGGACAACCTTGCACAGCAGACACTGCCATCGTTGACCACTGCGGTGCAACAGCTTGCCGGGGCCAATCTTTCCGGTGCGGAAGGGCAACTCAACCTGCAGCCAATCGCCGATGCGCAAGGTAACTTCGACAAGCTCAACCAGCAGGTGCAGCAGCAGAACAAGCAGTATAACAGTCTTGCCGAGCCGAAAATCGGCATGGTGAAGAAAGCCTATCAGCAGGGCAAGGACCAGCTTGACAATATCGTCGATCTGGTCGGGCAGGTCAGCAACGCCACTCACATGCTGCCTTCCTTCCTCGGCCAGAACGGTGCCCGCACATACTTGCTGGCGGCACAGACCACATCCGAAACACGTTCCGGCGGCGGCTTGGTTGGCTCTCTCGGCACCATGACTGCGGATCATGGCAAAATCGCGGTGGGGGACTTCCACCCGAATGGTGAGTTCGTCAATGGCAACAACGGCACCGCTGAGGAACATGCGGTATTCAACAGGCCGTTGGGTTTCTCCTTCGACGTGCGAGACACCTTCGCGGTGCCGGATGTTTCCCGCAACGCGGAAATGCTCAACGCTTCATGGCAGCGTTCGCAATATGCCTGCAACATCGACGGTTTGATTTCCGTGGATCCGGTGTTCATCCAGAAAATGGTGGAAATCAACGGACCAGTCACCTTGTCCAACGGCACTGTGCTTACCGGCGAGAACACCGCCGAATACATGCTCAACACCATCTACAAAGACGTTCCTGTGGCACAGCAGGACGAATACTTCGAGTACATTGCCAAAACGGTGATGGACGGCGCTTTTGGCAACATGACTGTGGACAAGATGATGAAGGTGGCGCAAAGCATCGGTGATTTGGCCGAGAACCGCCACTTCTACGCCTACACGTTCCACGATGACGAAGCGAAGTACTTCCAAGGTGCTGGACTCGCCAAGAATGCGCCTGAGAGCGAGACCAATCCGGAAACGGGCATTTACATCAGCGAGCAGAATCCTTCGAAGATGGGTTGGTATATCGACCGTACCAGCGAAGTGACCAAGACAGGTGACAAGACCTACCACGTGAAGTACACGCTGACCAACCGTATGACTTCCACGGAAATGGCTACCTGCACGAGTTACATTCTCGGTGGTGAGCAGAAGGGCGTTGGTGGCGTGCCCGTGGCGCCGAGTGGCACATCCGCGCAGCGTGTGCTGATTTACGCGCCTGCAGGTGGTTCGATTGGATCAATCGCCGTGACCGGTGATGTGCGTGACCGTAGCAATGCCACCATGGACGGCAAGCCATTGAACTCCAGTATGGCGTACATCGCACCTGGCAAGAGCGTGACGTACGAGTTCGACGTGACCGTGTCTGACAAGGCCACGGCTGATATGAAGCTCGATCAGACGCCGTGTGGCAAAATGACCAATGATGTGAAATACAACTATTGAAATATGGCGCGGTAATTCTCGACATTATTGGTGCATGATTTCCTTGAATTCATCTCAATGAAAACTTGTTCAATGAAGTCTATGAATTATTGCTATATTCTTGGAAATACAGGGGGTATTTCTGCTGGAAAGCGGAGATACCCCCTATTTTATTAGTGAAAAAAGGGTGTATTTATGCGAATTGTTGTATTATATTGCATGTAATTAATATCCTATATTTTCAAGGGGTTGGCATGTCTGTTCTTGACGGATTTGAAGCAGTGGGAGAAAAGATCACCACCAATAAGATGACCATGACGGTCATGGAATCATCCGTTCGCTTTTCCAAAGGCGTGACCGAAGCGCTCGGATGCCCGGCATACGTGAAATTGTTGGTGAATGACAAGCAGAAGAAGATCGCAGTCCAGGCATGCGACGCCAAAGACGAGAACGCCATCAAGTTCTGCAAGACCAAGCGAAGCAAGGCTGATGGCGTCGACTCTGACGCTGCAGGAAAGGCTTCTTCCGTGACCGTGCGTACCACCGATGTGCTGGTAGCGGTGCAGAAGTATTTCACCTTCCCGCCGGTCGCAGACGACCAGATCGCCTATTTCGCCATGAATGGCGAGTCCTACCCGGATGAGAAGGTTGTCATTTTTGCTGTGGCCGATGCCGCAAAAGGTGTGTCCGGCAAGCGTGGTCCCCGCAAAGGTTCGCATCATACAGCCAAAGATGGCGAGTAAGTGAACAATATTCCGCTCAGCTTGAAAAATCGCATATAGTACAGTTCTCTTGATGTGAGTGCTGTACTATATGCAGTATCTTGATAGGCTGTGCGAAACGTTCATAAACGCTAATAATGAGTACGTATGCATCCAGCCCAAAAATCCTGAAAAGGGAGCTTGGAATGAATGTGGCAGGTAGTGGGCGTGTAGGATCTTCGTTCAGTATTCGAGTCGCTCAAAATAACGTGCTTGGTTGGCGATGGACGGTGGAAAAAGAGCATGACGGCTTTTTCGAGCCCGTTGCGTCTGGCCGTTCGCTCACGCGTAAGATGGCCAAAAGGGCCGCGATAAAAGCGATGAATGAATTGCGTGCATAAACAACCGTAACGCCATGAATGGCCTGCATCTTTCCATATGAAATATAAAAAGGCGTATAAGACAGGAGAGGCTCCGCACAATGTGTGCGGAGCCTCTCCTGTCTGAAAAACTAAAACTCAGTAGCAGTGGTGGGCTTGCCAGTAGGTGTAGGCGCCCTGGATGGAGCCGTAGCGCTGTGCGCAGTAGCCCCAGAACCACTTAAGCTGGGTCTGGTAGTTGGTGGCCCAATCGGCACCGGCGCTCACCATCTTCGAACCGGGCAGCGCCTGCGGCAGGCCGTACGCGCCGGAGCTTGGGTTCGTGGCTGCGACATTCCAACCGGACTCATGAGAAATGATGTACACGGTGGCGGTGAAATCGGCCTCGGAATAGCCGCTGGACAGCAGATAATCGTGAGCCCACTGCTGCATTTCGCCAGCCGGCACGGTGGTGCCGATCGACGCTGCGGCCGCGGACGGCGTGGACGAGGAGCCGGTGCCGACGAGGATCACCTTGTCGGTCGGAGCCTTCTTCACGAAAGAGCTGATCATATTGGAAGACATGACCTTGCCGCCGGACTTGGTGACGAGGTTCGTGGTCTCCATAACACCGTTCGCGCCTTCGGTCTCGACCTTCTCCTGGCCCTTCGGCAGGCTGGAGGTCTCCTTCTTGACCGTGTTGAATGCGATATCCGTATCAGACACCTCAACGGAAGCGCCGGCACGTTCGATCTTGATGACGGTGTTCTCGTTCACCTTCGTATCCAAAGACGGGGAAACGGTGTCTTCCGTATCAAGGGTGATGTCGCCCGCGTCAAGCACGGACTTCACATCGGTGAAATGCATGCCGGGAACCACGCGGGTCTTGCCGTTGATCTTCACGGTGACGTACGAAGTATCTCCGGAAAGCGCCTCACGGGCGTTGCCACGGGAGGCTTCGATGCTGTCGGTGACGGAATACGCGGTGACCTGCTTGGCAGGAGACTTCTCCGCGGTGGCGTACAGATTATGCGACACGATGCCGCCAGTGGCCAACAGCCCCACTGCCGCAACCGTTGCGACAATCTTCACCATCTGAGATTTGCCCGGCAAGGCAAACGTAGTTGGTTGGGCATGTTTCTTATGGCTAGCCATTCTGCTCCTACATCGGGTACAATTCCTCGGCGGATTCCGTGCCTAGGGCACGGCGCACAACCGCTAGGGTTCCGCCGGAATGCGCGCAACTGTATATAGTCTACCGCACCCCAAGGAACTTGAAGATAACGTATGCAACGCGCAGGCGACGGGCCGAATCATCGTTCCGACTGACTACTTGGCGTTTTCACTTTGGCGTCTTCGCTGGAAGCGGTGTCCCCATCGGAAGCGGCCGCATCCATATCCAACGCCTTGGCCTGGCTGATCAGATCATCCAAATCGGAAGCGCGCAACGCGCCGGCCTGCTGAAAGATGATCTGCTGCTTCTTGACGACCATCAGCGTCGGCACTGCCTGAACCTTGGCCGCGGCGGCCAGATCGGGATTCTGATCGATATCCACCTTCGCGAAATAGACGTCCGGATTCGCCTCGCTTGCCTTCTCGAACGTCGGGCCGAATGCACGGCACGGACCGCACCACGTGGCCCAGAAATCCACGAACACCAGATCATTGGATTCGACGACCTGGTTGAAATCCTGCGAAGTGACTGCATGCGTTGCCATATGCGTTCCCCATTCCCCGGCTTACGCTATAAGCCGATTTCAAAAACAATATCGTGCAATGCTGCGCAATATTGCGAAAGACCGTTTGCGAAAAGTATATAGCCGCACGCCACGCAAACACACTGCCGCACCCGATTGCGCTATGGGAAGAATCGGAAGCACGTGACATTCACATGCCGTGCGTGATAATGGAACCATGCCAGTGATGAATGATGAAGTGCCCGACGAGGGCGATTTCGACGCCAACCGCCATCGCGGGGAATTCGACGACATTACGCCGGAGGATTTCATCCGCGGAATGGGCAACCCTCCGGGATGGCTCCCATCGGACGAAATCAACCGCATGCGCCACGAAATACCGATTCCGTACGTCGTGGTCGTGCCGGTGCGCACCGACGATCTCGGCAGGGTGGCGCAAATCGGCTCGCTGCTGCGCGTCACTGACGACGGCGGTATCGAACGCACATTGATCGCCGGACGTGTGCTCTATCACGAATCGTTGCGTGAAGCGGTGGCGCGCAACGTCGCAAAAGATTTGGGCGATATCGCCCTGCCGCAGCTGCCGATCAGCCTGCAGCCGTTCACCGTGGCCGAATTCTTCCCGACACCCGGCCTATCCGACTATTACGATCCACGCCAACATGCGATCGCGCTGTGCTACGTGGTGCCGATCGCCGGCGATTGCAAGCCGCAGGACGAGACGCTCGACGTGGAATGGGTCGACCCGTCCGGAGACATGCTCGACACCTTCGTCGGGCAGATGGCCAATGGTTACGGCACCATCGTGCGGCAGGCGCTCGCGTGGACCGGCAAGTAGGACAAGCCGCGCAAGCGGGGCAAAAGCCAAGCAAACTAGGCGAATAGACAGATAGGGGAGGATTAGAAAAATATGACGATTGAACTGAACAACAACGTATATACGGACGGCGGCAACGATACCGAAACCACGCCGGTGGTGCTCGTGCACGGCTTCCCGGTGGACCACCGCATGTGGGACGAGTGCGCGGCGGCTTTACGCGACCAAGCTGTGAAACAAGGCGTGAAACCATTTGCGATCTGGGCTCCGGATATGCCCGGCGCCGGCGAAGGACCGATTCCGTCCGACGAAGACAGCGGCGGCAAGGACGCCGACGGCGCGTTCCCATACGGACTGGACCGCATGGCGGACGCGTACGTGGACCTGCTGCACGCCGCCGGCTACGGCAAAGCCATCTGGGTGGGCCTGTCGATGGGCGGCTACCTGATTCTCGACATCCAACGCCTGCATCCGGAAGCGGTGGCGGCGCTCGCCCTGTGCGACACGAAAGCCGACGCCGACTCCGCCGACATGCGATTGAAGCGCGTCGCAATCGCCACCGACTGCGAAACGACCGGCACACACGAGCCGGTCATGGGATTCGCCGTGCCGTCGGAAGCCGACTCCACCGTGAAACAGTCGGACGCCTACTGCAGGCAGTTCGAAACGTGGATCAACGAACAGCCCGCCGACGGCATCGCCTGGCGCGAACGCATGGCCGCTGGCCGTCCCGACCTGAACGATGTGCTGCCGAACATCAACGTGCCAGTCGCAGTAATCTGCGGCGACAAGGACCCGTCCAGCCCGCCGGCAGTGATGAAGCCGGTCGCCGACGCGATGACGAAAACCGACGTGACGATGACGGTGATCGACGACTGCGGCCACTTCAGCGCGTACGAACACCCCGACCAGGTGGCCGCCGCGTTACTGGAACTGGTGAAGCGAGTCGGCTGAGCCGGCTGCGACGATTATCTGTGGCAGACCATCCGGCGTATCGACAAGATATAGAGAAAATATATAAAACGTATATACGAAATATGTACTACGTATGTATAACGAATATATTCCGTATATAACACGCATGAAAGAGGCAACACAACCATGAGCGTGTTCTCACCACTGGCATTGACGCAGACCCTGCCGTTCCTGCCACTCGCCCAAGGAGACATCGACTACGAAGTGGCACGACGCGGCGAACCCGACCTGTTCGCCAAAGTCCTGGCGGAACCGGCAACGAAAGTCATCCTCGTCAAAGACGGCAAAGTGGCCGTGCCGCACGGCCAAGGCGCCATCGCCGACTACGCCAACGTGAAAATGCGCCTCGCCCAACTGCCGGGCGCGTACGTTGCCGCGGAACTCGAATCGCACCCATCGGCGCTCGCCATATTCCTCGGCTCGTACGGCGGACGATTGGGCGAGCACGTCGTCGCCGTGGATGTGACGCACGTCCAGCCGAACGATACGACGATTACGGCTGCGACGGCTCGCAGCGGGGGAGCGGACGACGCGTTCGCTGAAGTGCCGGCGCATGAATCGCAGGAAAACGCGAAATCGCTGCTGGAAAGCGCGGCAACCCGATTCGACTGGGTGGACCTGCGCGGATTCGCACCCCACGCCAGCGCACGCGAAGCCGGACAGGCAACCTCCGCCATCTCGCTCAGCGTGTGGCACGCCCGGCAGCGTCACTGCCCGACGTGCGGCGCGCCCGTCGAACCGGCGCTCGGCGGCTGGGCTCAGCACTGCACGAACGATGAGGATGGCAATCGTTTGCTGTTCCCCCGAATCGAACCCGCGGTGATCACCGCGATCGTCGACCATGATGACCGTCTGCTGCTGCAACACAACAGCGCATGGCGCAACAACGGCCTGTACTCGGTTTCGGCCGGATTCGTGGAGGCTGGCGAAAACCTGGAGCACGCATGCCGGCGCGAAGCCAAAGAGGAAGTCGGCATCGAAATAGGCGAACTCAAATATCTCGGCTCCCAGCCGTGGCCGTTCCCCTCGTCTCTCATGATGGCGTTCAAAGGCGTGGCGGTCACCACCGACGTGCACGTGGACGGTGAGGAAACGTTGCAGGCGCGTTGGGTCACACGCGACGAATACATGAGCGAACTGGTTTCGGGACGTATGGAGGCTCCGGGCAAAGCCACGATCGCACGCTACATGATTGAGGAATGGCTCGGCCACGACTTGCCGTGACAAGACCTGCCATTAAAAGGTGGTATCGGCTGAGCCTGTCTTCGGGGCGGTTGCCGGGGGAGCTTGTTTAGGTATTCGTTTGGGCACTCGTCTGCGTATCATGCTGCATGGTATGTACCGTTAAGAGAGTGAATGAGGAAACCACATACATGTCTGATAGAAGTGGGCAGAACGATACGGACAACAGCTTCGCCGGCATCTCGTTTGAAGGGGTGAATGCCGTGCCGCCGCAGTCTGGTGAGAACGGCGATACGATCAATCTCGCCGACGTGGCCGATGTGTCCGAACAGGATGACGTGTCCAACGCCGCCACCGAGACCATGCCGCCGTTGAATTTCGCATCGGACCAGACCCAGCCGTTCCAGTCATTCCCGACGGCCGGTGCCGCCGAAACCACGCCTGCCGGAACTGTCCCCAACGGAGCTGTTCCCACTGGTGCCATTCCTACCGGTGACATGCCCTCATCCGCGCCCGCTCCCGCCATTCCCGTGCTCACCATGCCGGTCGAAGGAGAAGCCGTCGTGGCCAAGAAACGCAAACTGCCGCTGATCATCACCGGAATCGTGCTCGCCGTACTGGTGGTCGCCGCGATCGCCGGCTTCTTCACCGCACGCTGGTACTTCCAAGACAAGGCCGCGCCGGGCGTGACCTTCGGCGGAACCAGTGTGGCCGGACAGACCGCCGACCAGCTGAAAAACACGGTGACGGCCGCCGTGAAGAACACCACCGTGAACATCAAGGACGGCAACGGCAACAACGCTTCCGGCAGCCTGAGCGACCTCGGCGTGAGCTACAACGTCGACAAGACGGTCACGGAACTGCTCGCCGCCAAGCACCAGACCAACGGTGCACTCGAATACATCAACGAAGTCAACCCGTTCGTCAAGAAGAACGTGCCGCTGAACGCCAAGTCCAACAAGCTGGCCCTCAGGACGTTCGTCACCGACAAATTCGTGCAGGACACCGACCGCGCGGTACCGTCCACCGCATCGTACGATGCCAACGCGCGCGCCTTCGTCGCAGTGGAAGGCCGCGGCGGCAGGTCCCCGAAGGTGGACAACGTGATCGACACGGTCGCCAAAGCCATCGCGACCCCGGGGCACAGCGGCAGCGTGACGATCACGTACGAAACCATCGACGTGCCGGTCGCACTGCCTGAAGCCCAAAACGTGGCCGACCAGGCAAACGCGCGACTGAATGCGCCAATTGTGCTGGACAACGGACAAGGCAAGACCTTCCAGATTCCAGCCGAAGTCGTGGCCTCATGGCTGAAAACCGACGCCGACCTCGAACACGGCACGCTTTCGCTGTCCTACGATGACAACGCCATCACCAACTACGTGCAGCAGCAGGTCCCAGCCCAGCTCAACCAGGACGCGGTCGACCAGGAAGACGCCGTCGACAACAGCGGCAAAGTGCTGGCCACCATCGTCAAAGGCGTGAACGGCGTGAAGGTCAAGAACATGGAGGCGCTCGCACCGAAGATCGGCGAAGCGCTCAAAAACGGCCAAGGCGCCACCATTCCGGTGGACGGTGATGTGCAGAACTTCAAAACCGTGCAGAAGAAGAGCGAATACCGCATCGTGGTGGACCGCACCGCGCAAACTGCCACCGTGTATCACAACGACGAGGCCGTCAAGACCTTCCCGGTGTGCACGGGCACCACCGGCAAGCACGAAACCGACCCGGGCACCTTCTACATCTACCTCAAGTATCAGATCCAGGACATGACCGGCCTGAACGACGACGGCTCGCGCTACCTGTCCAAGGGTGTGAAGTGGGTAAGCTACTTCTACGGCGGCGAAGGCTTCCACACGGCAAGCTGGAACAATTACGGCATCGCCCACGGCGACCCGGCGCACTACGGCTCCCACGGCTGCGTGAACATGTACGAAGCCGATTCCAAGTGGATCTACGACAACTGTCCGGAAGGCACCATCGTGCAGGTAGTCGGCGCCATGCCATCCGGACCGGTACGCTGACCCGTTACGCGTGGCGCGGGTGCGCGGCGTTCGCATACGCCGTACAATGGGCGGCATGAGCGAAGCAAACGATAGCAAAGTGAACCTCGACGTGCCCGAGCACCTCGAATACTCCGACGAGCACGTGTGGGTGGATTCCTCCGTTGAACCCGCCATGGTGGGCGTTACCGAATACGCCACCGAACAGTTCGGCGAACTCGTGTACATCGATTTGCCTGAAGTCGGTACGCAGGTCGAAGCTGGCGACGAAGTGGCGGAATTCGAATCCTCCAAGGCGGTCACCGCGCTGGTCTCGCCGGTGGCTGGCACCATCCGCTACGTCAACAACGAGGCTGCGGACGATCCGAGCATTGTGACGGACGATCCGTACGGCGAGGGCTGGATTTTCAAGATCGAGCTTGAGGATGACGAGCCTGACCTGCTTAGCGCTGACGAGTATGCCAAGATTGTGGCTGACTGAATAGCACGGACGCCTAGTTTTAATTACGGCTGCGGCCGGCGGGTGCGATGCGCGGCACACTCAAGGCCGTTCGGCCGGGCTTACGGTCGCGCATCGCACCCGCCGGCCGCAGCCTTTTTATGGGAAGTGCCTTGCGGGGCCCTGAAAGTTCCCTGATTTTCTCGGTGGCGTTACTGTTTGTTCGAACGCGACCCCTATAGTGGGCATATGAGTGAAATTCAGCCGTTGCCGCAGTTCCCGCCGCAGCACGACCAGCAGCGCGAACAGCAGCGTATGGGGGAGCGGATGGACGATTCTTGCGATGACATGCCCACCGTGCCGATTCCGGCACGCAAGGTGGTCACCACCTTCGACGCGGCCTCCAGACATGAGCGTCTTGAAGTCAAACCGCCGCTGACCAGGCTGTTCCGCCGCACGATCACCAAAGCATTCAGTGTCTGGCTGAAATTCTCGACCGCATTGGTACGGTCGCTCGACTGGTATCCACGTGTCGAACCCTACGTCGGCTACGGCACCGAACACTACTCCCGACTGATCTGCCGTACCGTATACGGCCCGGTCAAACGGCAGGCCGGCCGCCTGATTCGCGGCATCCGTGGCATGCTGATGGTGCCGTCCCCGCATACCAAAGTGCGGATCGCCATCGATGACGTGCCCATCGAAACAGTGCAGGTGGGTGCGTCGGAAGTATACGACGCGATCGACAGCAATCCTGATATTTCCAGCGAATTCGCGGCATCCGACGATGCCGGCTACCTCGACCTCGTCGCCGAGCATTCGCTCGAACCGGGCATCCACAACGTCTCGTACAAAGTGCGTAGCCGCAAGCCGGTCAACGCCAACCTTTTCACCATTCCCAGCGGCACCAAAGTGGGCGTGATCTCCGACGTGGACGACACCATCATGGTCACGCAGGCGCCGCGTCTGATGAAGGCCGCCTACAATCTGCTGCTGCTCAACCCCCGCAAGAAGGTGCCGGTGGCCAGCATGAACCTGCTGTTCACCCGCATCGCGGACATGTTCCCGGACGCGCCGTTCTTCTACCTGTCCACGTCACCTTGGAACGTGGAAAGCTCGATCCGCCATTTCATCACGAACCACGGCTTCCCGGAAGGGCCGCTGCTGCTGCGCGACCTTGACCCGAGGCCGAAGACGTTCGTGCCGTCCGGCGTGCAGCACAAGCTGGAATACGCCGAACAGCTCATGGCCGATTTTCCGGATATGAAATTCATCCTCATCGGCGACGACGGGCAGAAGGATCCGACCACATACGCCACGATCGCACGCCGCTATCCGGGCCGCGTGCTGGCGATCTGCATCCGCCAGCTGACGCCGCGCGAGGTGGCGGGCAACATCGGTTCCGTTGCGGGGCGCGCGAACACGCAGCCGATGCCGGTCACCGACGTACCGGTGTTTACGGGAGCGACCGGGTCGAACATCATGAAAACCATGCTGCCGTACCTGCGCGCCACCCAAGCCGCGGATGGCGAAACCGACTGACCGGCCCGGAATCCGGCAGCATGCATGGCTGCACGGTGCGGCTGCCGGAAGCATCGGCGCACATCGCCGTCGGAAAGTTAGGCGGCGCAGGCCGGTATAATCGCGTGCATGAGTGAATTTCGGGGCATGAACGACCCGTCCGCATCGGAGCAGGATGGGTTCGGCGCGATTCCGCGCGCGAAACGGGTGCCGAAGGAGCGCACCTTCCATGGCGACACCTTCATCGATCAATACGAATGGCTGCGCGACAAGCAATCGCAGGACGTTCAAGACTACGTGGCGGCACAGAACCGCTATTGCGAACAGTGTATGGCACCGCTCAAATCACTGCGGAAGACGCTGTTCGAGGAATTCAAATCGCATGTGCAGGAAACCGACATGTCTGTGCCGACGCGCATGGACGGCTACTGGTACTTCACCCGCACCATGCAGGGGCGGCAATACGCCACGCAATGCCGCGTGCCGATCCGCGGCGCGGACGATTGGGACCCGCCGACAGTGGAGGCCGGCGTGCCGCTCGACGGCGAACAGGTGGTGTTCGATACGAACGCCGAGGCGGAAGGCCACGATTTCTTCCGCATCGGCGGCATGGACATCTCCAAGGACGGCCGCTGGATGCTGTACGGCGCCGACACGACTGGCGACGAACGCTACGATTTCCGCATCCGCGATCTTGAGACCGGTGACGAGCTGGAGGAGCGGTTCGAAGGCATCGGCGGAGCCTGCTTCACGCCGGACGCGCAATGGGTGTTCTACGTGCTGCTCGACGGCGCATGGCGTCCATACGCGGTGATGCGCCACCGCGTCGGCACCCCCGTGACCGATGACGTGGAGGTGTACCGCGAGTCGGACGAACGCTTCTGGGTGGGCATCGGACTGTCCTTCGACGAACGCAACATCGTGATCGGCACCGGATCGAAAACCACCACCGAAGTGCTGATGCTGCCAGTGGACACCCCAGAGGGCTCGTTCCGGGCGTTCATTCCGCGCGAAACCGACGTGGAATACGACGTGAGCTTCGCCTGCTTCGAAGGCGCGGGGGAGCATGGCGAGGATATTCCGCTCGCCGTGGTGTACCACAACGCGTTGAATCCGAATTTCGAGATTGACGTGATCGATATGCGGACGCACGAGCCTCCATACCGGCTGGGCGAAGGCGTGCGCGTGGCGGTCGGATCGCCTTACGGCTGCGAGCACGGCGACGACGTGGAGCCGGGCGCTTCCTCCATGCCGATCGGCACCCCGTATTCGAATCCTTGCAATCCCGCCATTCTGCAGGGCGCGCACGGCTTGGGCATCGAGGGTATCTCGATTCATCGGCATTTCGTCGCATTGCAATACCGCGCGGAAAGCCTGCCGCACATCGCGGTGATGACGAAACGGGCCGCCGCCGAGGATTTCCTGGCCGGCCGGCCATGGCGGTTCACCGAACTGGTGCCGCACGCGCTGGAGGACGATTGGGACGTCGACGAATCCGTGGACGAGATCAACGAGGAACGCGCCGAGATCTGGGGCAAACTGGACGCGGCCGCCGCCGCGCAAGGCAAGGGATCGGCCGTGCATGGCGTCTCGCGTCGGGCGATGACATCGTCGGACGGCGCCACCGCCGACCGCATGCCGGGGGAGACGCGCCGCCTGTATTCGATCGGCGTTGGTGGCAATCCTTCGTATGACGCGCCGCGCATGCGCTACTCGTTCGCCAGCTACACGCGCCCCGGCGAACTGCACGATTACGATCCGGACACTGGCGAGGACCGTCTGCTCAAACGCGCCACCGTGCTGGGTGGTTTCGATCCGCGCGACTACATGGAACGCCGGGTGTGGGTCACCGCGCGCGACGGCGAACGCATCCCCGTCTCGCTGGTATGGCGGCGTGACGTGCCGACCTGCGATTCCGCCATGTTCATCACCGGCTACGGCGCGTACGAGATCAGCTCCGATCCGGGATTCGCGGTGTCACGCATCAGCATGCTCGACCGCGGCGTGCTGTACGCCGTGCCGCACATCCGCGGCGGCGGCGAAATGGGACGCGCCTGGTACGAGCAGGGGCACCTGCTCAACAAGAAGCATTCGTTTGAGGATTTCATCGACGCCACGCGCGCGCTGCAACGCGCCGGACTGGCCTCGCCGCTGCGTACGGTGGCAAACGGCGGCTCGGCGGGCGGCCTATTGATGGGGGCGGTCGCCAACATGGCTCCGGAATGCTATGCGGGCGTGGAGGCGGATGTGCCGTTCGTGGACGCGCTGACCTCGATCCTTGATCCTTCGCTGCCGCTGACCGTCACCGAATGGGACGAGTGGGGCGATCCGCTGCACGACGCGGATGTGTACGCGTATATGAAGTCGTACACGCCATACGAGAATGCGCCAGATAGTGAAAATGACGAAAGAACTGCCGTTTTTCCGAAAATTTTCATTACCACATCCATGAACGACACCCGCGTGCTGTATGTGGAGCCGATGAAATGGCTGGCCCGGCTGCAGCATGCCGGTGTGGACGCCGTGGCGAAAATCGAGGTGGAAGCCGGCCATGGGGGTACGTCCGGGCGGTACAAGCAATGGGAGGAAGTCTCCTATGAGAACGCTTGGTGCTTGTCGATGATGGGCGTCACCAGTTGACCCCGTGTTCGGGTGAGAAAGTACGGCGGAGCCACTTCTGCAAACAATTGCAAAAGTGGCTTCTGTTTCAGAAAATTTGCATAATCTGTTGCAGGACTTTTTCGGCGATTCTTGTTTTCGCTTCGGTGGGGGTAACCTCATTGTCAAACGTTTGATGCAACACCTTTCGGCGTGTTTTTGCAACAAAATGACCACAAATTTTGTGTTTCATTCGTTGATGTTGACGTCGTGACACCGTGCTTGCATGACAGAGGCGGTAGCTGGGGCAAGGTAGTGGCTGCCGCCACCTTAGGTTGTACTTAATCGTGAAGCGAGGGATTATGCACAGGCGCAAGGAGTTGGCGTCAAAGCGCTGTGTGAAAACGTTTGCCGCCATGCTGGTGACATTGGCGACCATGCTGGCATGCGTATTGATCGGGCCCGTTCATGCGCAGGCCGCGGAATACAACATCGGCGAACTCGGCTGGGTGGACAAGGACTCCTCCAAGCTGACCATCGTGTCCGGCGGCCAGGAAAAGCCGTTCATCTCCGGCACCACCGTCGACTACGGCGATGGAATCAACATGCAGCTGCATTGGAACGTGCCGAACAACATCACCGTCAAATCGGGCGACACCTTCGTCTACGATCTGCCCGAGAACCTGACCTTCCAATCTGGGCAACAGTACGACATCATCAACGAATCGGGCGATGTGGTCGGGCATTATGTGATCAACGGCAATCGCATGGTGGCCACGTACACCCGCGGCGAGGACGCGGGATCGAACGTCACCGCGTACGTGACGGTCAAAGGCACCATCAACTCCGACAAAACCGGCGGCAACAACGGCGGAGACAAGACGTTCTCATATCCGGGCTACGGCGACGTGACGCTGAAGGTGAATCCGAAGCATGAAGTGAACGCTTCCAAATCCCCGGCCATCTCCACCTCGGACCCCTCGAAGTGGGAATTCGTCATCAAGGTCAATTCCGTCGGCACCAACCAGAACGTGCAATTGAACGACACCATGGGCGAGCTGATGAAGCTTGATCCGGACAGCATCCATATCTACACCGACGCGGATTGCCAGCAACCGTATGAGGGGACATGGAACGCCACGCCAGCGGCGGGCAATACCGGGTTCAGCGCCACGATTAAGTCCATGGAGGACGGTGAAACGCTGTATGTGCGCTACGCCGTGACCGCCGACCGTGCCACGCTCGTGGCGGCCTGCAAGCAGGCGGGCGACTGCTCGCAGGTGCCCGGCCTGAAGAACTCCGTGGAATACCACAGCGATGACAATACGGACCACAAAAAGACCGAAAACTCCATCTGGGTCACCTACAAGGACTGGTCGGTGACCAAAGGCGGCACCCAAACGACGATAGCAAAGTCCGATCCGCAACCAGGCGACCCGAACAACAAGAAGGACGTTTCGGGCATCCAATGGACCATCAACATCACCAAGGGCACCGACACCGACATTTCCGGAGCCAGCATCAAGGACGCGCTGGGCAACGGGCTGGAAGAGCCATCCGGCGATGTGGTACTGACCTGCAGAAAAGCCAATGATTGGAAGACGCAGTGCCCTACGGATGCTCTGGATGCATTCGAAAGCGATCCGTACAACAACCAGTGGTCCATCAAGGTTCCTTGGCTGGATCTGGTGAACGGCACATATACGCTGCCATCCGGCTTCGACTCCTTCGCCATCACCTACACCACCGAAGTGACGGACGCGCCCAATGCCGACAGCGGCGAGCATAAGACCTACACCAACGATGTGACGGTCAAGCCGAAAGGCCACCCCGGCAAAAGCGCCACCGGCACGGCGGACGTCGGCAAGGACGCAGTGAAAATCGGCAAGAAGTGCACCTCACCGGGGTCCGAAAGCAAGAACCTCACATGGGTGACCTCACTGACCGCATTGACCGCGATGGACAACGTGGATCTCAAAGACACCCTTGATCAGAAAGGGGATGGCTCATCCGCCGGATTCCAGCAGAGTCTGGTACAAAACAGCATCGCCGTGTATGCGGACGAGGCAATGATGGAGCCCATCGGTGCCAGCGCGTATTCGATTACAGCCACGGACCATGGCTTCACCATCACGTTCAAGCATCTCAACGCCAACCAGACCGTGTACGTGGCCTACCAGTCCACCGTCAAGGATGGCGTGACCGCCGAAACGGTGTACAACACCGCCGAATCGAAGCATAAGACGGCAACGGCAAGCCACACCCACCAAGGCGACAATCTGAAAAAGGAGGCAGTGAACCGGTATTGGGACGAATACGGATACGGCCAGACCGCCAACGCAGCCGGAGTGCTACGCTGGCTGCTGACCGTGCACGACCTGCCGGAGAAGGCCCAATCGGTGACCATCAGCGACTCGTTGCCTGAGAACACCATGTTCGTGCCCGGTTCCGTCAAAGCGGTGAGCCCCAATGCCAAAACTGCCACATTGAGTGGCGTATCGGCCAAGGACAACGGCAACGGCACAGTGACGTTCACCATATCGCCGGGCACGGCCGCATTCAAACAGGCCACCACCTCAGAAGGCCTGCAGATCGTCTACGACACGCGCATCGACGCGTTGAAAGCGCAGGAAGGATACCGCGAATACACCAACAGAGCGCATATCAGCGTGGACGGCAATGACCAGACGGACCAGTCCTACACACTCGGCATGAACACGCCGAAGCTGGTGAGCAAGCAGGGAACGTACAACGAGTCCACGGCGCCGAACGTCAACTACACGGTGAAAATCAATCCGGGCGCACAGACGCTGAACAACGGCAAGGCCCTGACCCTGACCGATACGTTGGGCAGCGCGCTTGATCTGCGCATGGACAGCATCCTCATCGCCGATTCCGCCTCGGGAAAGCAGATCAGTGGTGCGACATGGTCATATGAGCCGAATTCCAAGAAACTGGTCTTCTTCATTCCGGACAAGCGGGCCGTCACCATCACATACAAGGCGACCGTGCAGCTCAAAGCCGGAGAGACCATCGAGGGAACCGTGGGCCGCAATGAGATTTCGCTTGAAGGCGTAGATGCAAGCAAGGGCAGTGATGCCTCCACTGTCACCGGAACGGTGAAAACGGCCCAAGGTGGCATGACATTCGACAGCAACACCTTGCAAATCTACAAGTACATTGATGGCGATACCGGCCGGCCGGGCGCCAACGCGATGTTCGAAGTGCAGGAAGTGAACGTGGACCTGACCAAGTGCAGCACGGCAGCTGAAACCGCAGGCAAGAAGACCTGCTCCGGCACTGTGGGCAAGACCGTGATGAACAACCTCACCACTGGCACGACCGGCTACTCCAGCCAAGTGCAGCTGAATGCGGACCACATCTACAAAGTCACGGAACTCGTGGCCCCGGGAGAAAAAGCCGACACTACCGACAGCGCGTACGAGAAAGCCAAGCCACTGTATGTGGTCTTCCCCGGCAACGATGCGCGAAGCGCGGATTCGAAAACCTACAATGGCAAATACGACAATCTGGTCATCTCCGATAATAAAAGCGACTCGGGCTCTTTGACCGTGGCCGTGGCCAACAACGCCACGTTGGGCAACTACCTGTGGTATGTCAACAACAACCACAAGAAGAAGACCAAGATCAGCATCGCCAAACTGGATGCTGCCGACGTCAACGTTCCGGTGGCTGGCGCCTCGTTGAAGCTATCCAAATGGGGGTCGTCCGAAGCGCCGGAAGCCTGGTCGAATTGGACTGCATCAATGCAGGGTGTCAGCAAAGATCCCACTGGTACCGCACTGATTTGGACTACCGGAAGCACCGAGAAACAGACATTCGAACTGCTGCCTGGACGCTACTGGCTGGAGGAAACCGCACCCCCCGACGGATACCAAACCATGAGCCCGATCACCATCACCGTGGGTGCCGACGGCGTCGTGACGGTCAACGGCCATAACGTGACCGACGAGAACGGCATCGGCCAGATACAGGCCTTGGATGCGCCGAAGACCACGAATCTCATCGTGAACAAGGTGTGGAACGACAACGATGACCAGGACGGCAAACGCCGCACCGTGACCTTCGACCTATACCGCAAGCTTGCGGGAGAAGCCGACTATACGAAGATGGACGGCCAGAGCCGCGACATCAACGTCAACGCCGGTGATTCCGCCGCATATTGGTTCGACCTGCCGGTTGTGGTGGACGGCAAGCAGGCCGAATACAAAGCCATGGAAGCCACCAGGATCGATGGATACACAGCGCAATGCACCGATCCGGCCTCCGCGGCCGACGGCATGGTCATGACCTGCACCAACACGCATACGCCGGAAACCACCAGTCTCGGCGTGAACAAGGTGTGGAACGACGCCGATAACCAGGACGGAAGCCGACCGGACTCCATCACCGTGCATCTGGTGAAAAACGGTGTGAAAACCAACCAGTCAGCCACGTTGAACGCAGCCAATAATTGGAGCAATGCCAACGCGTTCACCAATCTGCCCGTCTACGAGAACGGCATGAAGATCACCTATGGCGTGCAGGAGGATGTGCCGTCCGGCTACACCGTCACCACAGACGGCGTCGACAAGGACCACGACATCACCCTGACCAACACCCACCATCCCAACAACGAGAAGGTGTGGTTCTCCAAGCAGAGTCTTGGAGGGCAAGAACTCGCCGGCGCGACGATGAGGCTCACCGGAACGTTGGACGATACGACGAAAACCTTCGCCGTCCAGACGTGGACTTCCGACGGCAGCCAGCGGAGCTTCACACTGGAACCGGGCACCTACACGCTGACGGAAACCAAAGCTCCTGCGGGATATACGAAGGCCGATGACATCGTCTTCCGCGTGGACACCGGCACCGACGGCAAGCTGCAGGTCCGGATACGACAGTCCGACGGCAGCTACGTCGCAGCGGACGACAGCCTGATCACTATGGTCGACGCGTACCAACCGCATCGCGTCGCCATCGCCAAGAACAGCCTGACGGACGGCATCACCAACATCGCGGGCGCAAGCATGAGCGTCACGGGACGCACGCTTGACGGCAAATCCGTCAATGCGATCACATGGACCACCAAGCAGGGGCAATCGCAGCAGCTCGACCTGCAGCCGGGCACCTACACGCTGTCCGAGACCAATCCGCCGGCAGGCTATACGAAGGCCGATGACATCACGTTCAGCGTCGACATCAACGGCAAAATCACCGTGGATGGCAAGACCCAGACGGACGGGACGCTCACCATGGTGGATAAGCCCGACACCAACGGCATCTTCTTCTCCAAAACCGTGGTAGGCGGCGGAGCCGAACTCGCCGGTGCCGAATTCAACCTGACCGGCAGCACATTCGAAGGCAAAGCCATCGACCCGATCACATGGACCAGCGGCGGAACGCCGAAGCGGTTCATGCTCGAGGACGGCGTCTACACGCTTACCGAAACCAAGGCCCCGACCGGATACGAGGCGGTCAAACCGCTCACATTCACCGTAAGAGAAGGCCAGGTGTACATCGACGGCGTGCTGCAAAGCGACCGCACCATACGTGTGGAGGACCGCATCGCCACCACCATGGTGCGTGTGCGCAAAGTCTGGTCCGACTCGAACTATGGGAACCGTCCGGAGAAAGTCACCTTCCATTTGCTGCGCAATGCCAAGGAGCTGACCGACAAGCGGTACACGGTCGAGGTGGGCGATTCCAGTTCGTGGACGCATACGTGGACCGATCTGCCCCGATACGACGAGAACGGCGAACGCTACAACTACACCGTGGACGAGGAAACCACGCGAGCGCTCAAGGATGGCTCCTACCGAGTGTCGATCACCAAGCGACCGTATCAGGACGGCGCCGAATACACGGTATTGAACGTGCGTGAACCGGACGCCATCAGCGCGAAGGTGACCAAAACTTGGAACGACAGCTCCGACAACGACGGCAAGCGTCCGCACAAGCTCACCTTCCATGTGTGGGGCACCAGTGAGCAGCCGAAGGATCCGACGGACCTGACCCAAGGCTTCGAAGACAAAACCGAGCAGATGATCGTGCAGGATGTGAACGTGTCCGGCGACCGACAGTCCTGGGTCTTCGAAGGACTGCCCAAACTGAATATCTACGGCAAGCCGTACGCCTACACCGTCACCGAGGAGAACGTGGACGGTTACACGACAAGCGGATGCGCCGCGGATGAGACCGACGCCGCTGGGGCCAAGGACAAGGGATGCGTGTTCAAGCCGACGGATTCCTCCACCGACAAGGAGAAGGACTTCCAAGTGACGAACACCCACACGCTGGAAACGACCACGTTGAGCGTCACCAAGCAATGGGACGACAATGCCAACAGCGATAACGGCAGACCGGCAAGCCTGACCGTCTGGGTGCTGTCCAGCATCTGGAACAACAAGGCCAACGAGCCGTTGCCGGGATGGCCGACGCCGCAGAACAACAGCATGTGTTCGGATCCGAAGGATACGAAGGCCAAGAACCCCGTCGGCGTCAGCTGCGCGGTGCTTACCAAAGACAATGCCAAGAACGCCGTGACCACCACCGAGGCATCCTCGGATGGCGCGAAGGAGACGGCTGGTTCGTCCGGCTCGGATACGACGAACGTCGCCTCCAACGAATGGGCCTACGCGTTCACCAACCTGCCCAAGTATTACAAGGGCAAGGAAATCCACTATTCCGTAACCGAAGAAGCCGTGAACGGCTACAAGCCGGTTTCGCTCACCGGCGGCAAGACCGTGCCGCAACAGCCGAATCAATCGGAAACCGGCGCTGACGAAAGCAACGCCCAAACCGCAGCGGCTGATCCGAATACGGCAACGGACGAATCACAGGATTCGACTGACGGAACGAACGCAACCGCCGAATCGTGGAACTACCAGCTGACCAACAAGTACACGGCGGTCAAACTGCCCTCCACCGGCGGTGAAGGCGACGGAACCTACATGCGGGCCGGACTGATCGCGCTGCTCGTCGGCACGCTATGCCTGGCCATGGCGCTGCGTCGTAAGGAAAGGAACTGACGATGAACCAGCATGCGCACCACACTGCACGCCGCATCACGGCCGCCGCGATCGGACTGGCGCTTTCCTGCGCGGGACTTGGCTCGCAAGCCGTCGCATACGCCACACAGCCGGCGGCCACCGACGTGACGGTGATCGCATTCCAGCAGAACTGGAAGACCGTGGCCGAGGAATGCACGAACACATACGGTCCGGAAGGCGTGAAATACGTGCAGATCTCCCCGCCGCAGGAATCCGTGCAGGGCACGCAATGGTGGACCGTCTACCAGCCGGTCAGCTACAAGCTCAACTCGCGCTTCGGCACTGAGGACGAGCTAAAAAGCATGATCAAACAGTGCCGCTTGGCCGGCGTGGACGTGATAGCCGACGTGGTGCTCAACCACACCACCGGCCATGACGTGTCCTGGGTGGACGACCAGTATGGCGTGGACGGCACCGCATACAACGGATCCTACGGACGCTATCCAAGCATGGACCCGTATGCGGAAGGTGGCACGCAAGGCCTCTACCAGTACCAGGAAAGCGGCAACAACCACCAGTACGGTCTGCCGAGCGGGGACTTCCACACCTGCAAGTCCAACGTCTCCGACAACATCTCCGACTACTCCAACGCCGACGAGGTATGGAACTGCAGGCTGTCCACCATGTGGGACATCAATACAGGTAACGGACGTGTGCAGAACATGCAGGCCGATTATCTGAACCGGTTATGGCAGGATGGCGTGCGTGGCTTCCGCATCGACTCCGCCAAACATATGGATCCGGACGACATCGCGGCCATCAAACGCAAATTCATGGACAAGGCCATTGATATCAATGGCCAGTCGTTCCCGTGGTCGCAGGAAGTGATCTACCATCAGGGCGAATCGAGCAAGTTCGCTCCCGAACGGTACGAGAAAAACGGCGAAGTGACCCAATTCTCCTATGCGTATTCGCTGCTCAAGGACTTCAACGGCTCCATCACCGACTTGAAATACATCACCTCCGATTTACTGAAACGCTCCGACGACGCCACAGTGTTCGTAGCGAACTGGGACAGCGCCCGCGGCTCCGAAACGCTGAGCCCCACGTCCGGCGCCCGCTATGAGCTCGCGAACGCGTTCATGCTCGGTTACGACTACGGGCATCCGAAGATTCTGTCCGACTACTACTTCGACAAATCCACGCAGTACGACAATGGCGTGGAGGGCACGTCCGACACCAAGGTGCCATACGTGGACATGAACAAGGCATGCGCCATTTCGAAGGATCCGACGCAGATGACCTACGGCGACTGGAACTGCCAGCAGCGTTGGACGTCGATCCGAGGCATGATCCGCTTCCACAACGCCGTCAACGGCACGAAGGTGACGAATTGGCAGGAACGCGGCGACAACAACATCGCATTCGACAGGGCCGCCGACGGTTCCTCGCCGGCGAAAGGCTTCATGGCCATCAACAACACCCTGCAGGATCATGACGTGGATTACACGACGACGCTGCCCGACGGGGAATACTGTGACGTGTACGCGTCACGCGACTGTTCGAAAACGGTGAAAGTGTCCGGCGGACATATCAAGACCACCATCGGCAAGCGTAGCGCGATCGCGCTGTACCAAGGCGCGGCCGCGGAAAGCGACTCCGGCAAAGGCAAATACGATCCGCAGTACAGCGATTCGCCCAACAGCACATTGATCGCGGACAAAACGCTGACCGTGTACTACAAGCCGAAACAGAGCGGCTCAGCGCCGACACTGCACTATCGGAAGGCCGACGGTTCCGAGCAAAACCTTGCTATGAAGGCCGTGGACGCTTCCGATTCCACCGATGCGAACGGCTGGTACAGCGTGAATCTGCCGGAAGGCGCGAATCTCGCGGCGGCGAAGTTCTACTTCACCGACGGCACGGGTACGGACCGTCCGGACGGTAACGGGTGGTACCAGTCGCAGGTCGGCGACACCATGGTCAACGTATGCGACGGCACCGTGGGCCGTGGCGTGCCATATGCGCGCACATACACCGGTCAGCATGCCGGCCAGACCAAGGTGACCGTCAACTTCAAGCCGACCGATTCCGTCGGCGAGCGTGCCACAGGTGTGCGGGTGTGGACGGATGATCAGACGAAGTCCACGTATCTTCCGTTCGGCGCGACCGTCAACGGTTTCGGCAAGATCGCGCAAGGCTATGTGGATGGCACGCAAAGCCAGGTGAGATTCCGCATCGTCGACGGCGAAACGGCCGATGAAGCATCCGCGGGAACCGAAGACAGCTACTTGGCGCGCACATGGAAACTCGACAAATTCGCCAACGCGTACGTTGACGGCGCCATCGAGGCATGGGTGGACGGCAACCAGCCGCAGACCGTCTCCGACAGGTCTCCAGAGAAGGCGTCGCCGGCCGCCACGCCGCAGCCGAACGACATCAAGAACCCGAAAACCCTGACCGTCAAACTGCACTATTACCGTGCCGACGGCAGATACCAGGATTACGACATGGAGTCCGACACCTGGAAGGGCTGGGATCTGTGGAGCTGGTACAAGGAAAGCACCAGTGGTGTGGCCACGCCGTTCAACGGGCACGACGATTTCGGCGAAGTGGCGGAATACACGCTGTCGCAGACTGGCAAGGGCGTACGCGACCCTTGGTTCATCATCCGTAACGGCGGCTCGTCGTGGACGGGCAAGGATTGCGACGACAACGATCGTCAGATTCCTGAATCCGTAATCAACGTGCAGGCCGGTGACCTTGCTGCCGGCACGGCGGAATTCTGGATCTTAAGCGGCGACCCGACCGTGTACGCGCATCCCGTGGCCGCGACCGGCGTAACCTTCGACTCGCAGGGCGGATCACCGATTGGAGCACAGACCGTGAAGTTGGGCGGCACGGCAAGCGAGCCGGTCGCGCCTACGAAGGATGGCTTCAAGTTCGTGCGTTGGACCACCGACGTGGCAGGCATCCATTCGTACGACTTCAACAGCGAGGTCACCGCTCCGGTGACGCTGTACGCGCAGTGGGCCGTGGCGCACAAGGTCACGTTCGATTCGACCGGCGGCAGCGCGGTTGACACGCAGCTCGTCGGCGACGGCGAAAAGGCTTCCGCTCCGGCCAATCCGACCCGCACAGGATATACGTTCGCAGGGTGGAGAACCGATGCGACCGGTGGCGCCGCCTACGATTTCAACGCCACTCCGGTGACCGGCGACCTGACGCTGTACGCCAAGTGGACGCCGAACACGTACACCGTGACCTTCAACTCGAACGAAGGAACATCCGTCACTTCGGCGACCGTGGAATACGGGCAAACCGTGACGAAACCGGCCGATCCAACCCTTGACGGCAAGGTGTTCGTCGGCTGGACCACCGATGCGGCCGGCACCCGGCCGTACGGCTTCGGCACCCCGGTGACCGGCGAGCTGACGCTGTACGCCAAGTGGGCCAATGGCGGCGAGATGTACCATACCGTGACGTTGAACCTGAAAGAAGGCACGGACTATCCATCGACCGCATTGCAAAGTATGACACTGTTCATCAAGGACGGTGAGAAACTGGCTATTCCGGATCCCACACCCACCCGTGACGGATACCGTCTGGCCGGTTGGACCACCGATGAGGCACGACAGGACGACTACACGGCAGACGCTCCGGTGGCCGGCGATCTGACGCTCTATGCCAAGTGGGTCAAGACCTGGACCGTGACCTTCGATACCCAAGACGGCACGCCTGTTACAACGCAAATCGTGGATGACAACAGCCATGCTACGGTACCCAATCCTGCGCCCACCCGCGACGAATACAAACTCACCGGCTGGAGCACCGATGCGACCGGTGGCACCGCCTACGATTTCAACGCCACTCCGGTGACCGGCGACGTGACGCTGTACGCCGAATGGACACGCACCTCACACCAGTGGACCATCAAGTTCGACCTCAACGGCGGTGCCGCTCCGGAAGGAAAGGAAGCCACGAAACTGTACGCGGACCAGAAGGTCTACGACGGCGACCCGCTGATCTCCCCAACCGTGGACCAGACGAACGTGCCGGTGCTCGAAGGCTACGAATTCCAAGGCTGGAGCACCGTCCGCAACGACGCGCTCGCCAAGAGCGTCCTCTCGTTCGACGAGAACGGCAAGTCGCTGATGCCGATCGACCGCGATGGCACGGTATATGCGTTGTGGGCGAAGATGGGCACAGTGGTCAAGCCGCCGACCTCCACTTCCGACTCCACAACCCAATCGCAGATCGGCGCGTATTCCAATACCGAAACCGGACTCAACGGACTGGCCATGTTCGAAGCGGTGGTCCGTCAGCCAGGCAAGTTCCCGAACACCGATTTCGGGTCAATCACCGAGGAATCCACTCCTTGGGTTAACTGAATCAGCCGATTCGCCATACACGTTGGCGTCGCGGACCATCCGTCCACGGCGCCAACGTGCGTATGTGGGCGGTGCGTACGTCCATATATATGTGCACATTCATGTCTGTCCATCGCTTTGTTGGGCATTGCGCCCATTGCGTTCTTTGTGCCTATCGAAACAAACGGATATCCGCCCGCCGTACGTGGGGCATGGGACGGCTGTCCATTTGCTGAGCTGTTTTAGTCCGATAGGTGAATCACTGACTAGAGTCGCGTGCTATGAGTGATTCTGCAAAGAAGTACACCATCGCCGTCATTCCGGGCGATGGCATTGGCAAGGAAGTGACTCCGTGGGCCCAGAAGGCTCTGGAGAAGGCGGCCGAAGGCGTCGCCGAATTCGAATATGAGAAGTTCGATCTGGGTGCCGAGCGCTATCTGCGTGACGGCGCGATTCTTCCGGAAGAGGAAGAGGAGCGCATCAAGAAGACCGACGCCATCCTGCTGGGCGCCGTCGGCGATCCGCGCATCAAGGCGGGCATTCTGGAACGCGGCCTGCTGCTCAAGCTCCGCTTCGATCTGGACCAGTACGTGAACCTGCGTCCGTCCAAGCTGTACAAGGGCGTTACCTCGCCGCTCGCCAACCCGGGTGACATCGACTTCGTGGTCGTGCGTGAAGGCACCGAAGGCCTGTACTGCGGTGCCGGCGGCGCGGTGCGCCGTGGCACCCCGAACGAGGTGGCCACCGAAGTGTCCATCAACACCGCCTACGGTGTGGAGCGCGTGGTGCGTTACGCCTTCCAGCTGGCCATGAAGCGCAGGAAGCACGTGACCCTTGTGCACAAGAAGAACGTGCTGGTCAACGCCGGCGACATGTGGCAGCGCATCGTCGACAAGGTGGCCGAGGAATACCCGAAGGTCTCCCACGACTACCTGCACATCGACGCGACCACCATCTTCCTGGTGTCCAACCCGTCCCGCTTCGACGTGATCCTGACCGACAACCTCTTCGGCGACATCATCACCGACGAGGCCGGTGCCGTGGTCGGTGGCGTCGGCTACTCCGCTTCGGGATGCATCAACGCGTCCAACGAGTATCCGTCCATGTTCGAGCCGATCCACGGTTCCGCTCCGGACATCGCCGGCCAGAACAAGGCCAACCCGACCGCGGCCATCCTGTCCGCCGCCATGCTACTCGAGCATCTCGGTTTCGACGATGCCGCCAAGAAGATCCATACCGCCGTGGAAGCCGACATCGAGGAGCTCGGCTCCACCACGCGTTCCACCGACGAGGTCGGTCGCGACATTCTGGCGCGCATGTGAGACGACATATAAAGATATGTGACGGCATGTGACGGTTCGAAAAGCCGAGAAATCGGCTGATTCCGACTTCCGTCCCATCCTTTGAGACGCCCACCGAAAAGGGTTTTTCCCGAATCGGCGGGCGTCTTCGCATATTCGGGGATTTTTCAGGGGCCACCTAAGGTGGAATCGGGTGGAAATGGGCAAACTTTGGGATATTGTTGAGGCATGAGTGATAACAACGCCGATTTCAATGGTGCCGGTCAAGTCAACAATCCAACGTCGGATAACGCAGCCCAGGCCGACTACAACCAACCGTACATTCCACAACAGAACGATGCGCAGATGAACCATCCGGAGTCGCAGCCGGAAACCCCCGCATACGATCAGAACTCCGCCGCATACACTCAGCCCGCTCAGCCGGCCGAGCCTGCCGTTCCGGCGTACGATCCGAACGCTTCCGCATACAGCCAGTATGGCCAGACCGCACAGTCGGCCCAAACCGCTCAGCCGTCATACGGTCAGCCGGCGACTCCGGCCCCGGCATACGGTACGGCTCCCGTCTATACCCAGCCGGCTCAGCCGGCCACGCCCGCTGCTCCGGTATATGATCCGAACGCCGCATCGTACAACCAGTACGGTCAGTATGGCCAGCCGTCCCAGCCTGCCCAATCTGCGCAGCCGTCGTACGGTCAGCCGGCAGCCCCGGCGTATGACCCCAACAACGCTTACGCCCAGCCGGATTACAACCAAGCGAACTACGGACAGCAAGGCTACGCGGCCCCGTCTTACAACCAATCCGCCTACACCCAGCCCGCCTACGCGCAGCAGCCGGCATACGGCCAGCCCGTCGCACCGGCCGGATACGCCCAGAAGTCGAAACTGGCAGCCGGTCTGCTTGGCATCTTCCTGGGCTGCTTCGGCGTGCACAACTTCTACTTGGGCAACACCGGCAAGGCCGTGGCACAGCTGCTGCTGACCGTCATCGGCTGGATTCTCATCATCGGCCCAGCCGTCGCAGGCATCTGGGGACTGGTGGAAGGCATCCTGATTCTGTGCTCCCACTACGGCTCGCAATGGCACCGTGACGCTCAAGGCGTCGAACTGCAGGATTGATGACTCGAGGACTTTACAAACAGCCGGGCGGCAAACTCGTTGGAGTGACTGTCCGGCTTTCTCATGCCGATTCGGATTACGCCGATTCGGACTATATTGATTCGGCTCATACGAATGCCGTGAAAACGGTTCCATACGCTGGGCCGGCTGCATCATCGACTGTTATCGAATGCCATATCGACGGCGATTTCTTCCTCGACGGGGACGATGCCGGAACGCGGAATCTCTTGCATTCCATGGAATGTGCGCTGGAACAGTGCGCGGCCCGTTGCCTCAGCGGTTCGATGGTTTCCGAACGTGACGTGACCGCCGCCGTCGAACGGACGATGCTGCACCATCCGGACGTGCGCATCGTCGGCATGGGCGCGCGTGGCATCGCCATCGCCTTTCAACGTGCGATTGACGGCATCGATGGCGCCGATGGCATTGCCGGTATCGGCGGTAATGATGTTACGAAAGTGGAACCACGCGACGACCTGTGCATTCGGCGGCATACCAGCCCAATGGAAACCGCAGAAACCGCGGAAATCGCAAAAAACATTGAAAACGTTGGAACCGCGGAAAGCGACGAAAACGCTGGAACCGTTGGAACCGGCGAAATCGCCGAAACCGGCAATTGGGCGGAATACGCGCGACGCTGGCACGCACTCAAACCGAACATCGTGCACGACGACCCCCGCAAACCGCAGGAACAAATGGACCTCGACGTCGAATGGGCACGCGAAGTGGCTGCCGGAACCCGCGAACCCACCCTGCGTTTCTGGGAATGGGCCGAGCCGGCCGTGGTCATCGGCAGATTCCAGTCGCTCGAAGACGAAGTCAACGTGCACACCGCGCAAGACGAAGGATTCCGCATAGTCCGCCGCTGCACCGGCGGGGGAGCGATGTTCATCGAACCAGGCAACACCATCACCTACTCGCTGTACGCGCCACTCGACTTCGCCCACGGCATGAGCGTCGAGGAATCCTACAAACTCTGCGACTACTGGCTCGTCGAAGCGTTACGCGCCCTCGGCCTCAACGTACGATTCGCCGGACTCAACGACATCGCCACACAATACGGCAAACTCGGCGGCGCCGCGCAACGCCGGTTCGCGCCCACCCACGGCGGACCCGGCGCGATTCTGCACCACGTCACGCTCGCCTACGACATCGACGCGGAAAAGATGACCCGCGTGTTGAACATCTCACGAGAGAAAATGTCCGACAAAGCGGTGAAATCAGCGGCAAAACATGTCGATCCCATGCGCTCTCAAACCGGCATGGGCCGAGACGAGGTAGTGGCGCGACTGGTCGACGCCGCCGTTCGAGTTACAATGTAGCCCGAATGGTCGATGGTGCCCGACTTAACGAGCGTTGGCATGGATGTCGACAACGGAAAACGCAGAAGCACGTCGGAACGGAGGCACGTCGATGGTCACCCCGAATGGAACCAACGGAATCAATGGTTTTGGTGGTTTCGACGATGAGCGTGAGACGTTGCTGCACACCGCGCTGTTCAAGCAGGTTTCGTCCGAAGAAGCCCGGGAACTGCTGCCGTATCTGCAGCATGCCGAATACGACAAGGGCGATTTCATCTTCCGCGAGGGAGACACCGACCATCGCATGTATCTGCTGGAGGAAGGCCGCGTCAAACTGACCAGACAATCCTCCGACAAGCGTGTGCAGCTGCTGAGCATCCACGCGTACGGCGAAGTGCTGGGCGAGATTCCGGTGTTCGATCCGCATGGCGGACCGCGTACCGCTTCGGCGGTGGCGATGACCAACGGCACGCGTGTGGTCTGGCTGGAACATGACGCGCTGTTCGACTGGCTCGACGAACATCCGCGCGTGGCCGTGGACATGCTGCAGGTATTGGCGCACCGCATGCGCAGCAACAACGAACGCATATGCGATCTGGTGTTCATGGACGTTCCCGGACGACTCGCCAAAACACTGCTCAATCTGGCATCACGATTCGGCGAACCGGTCGAAGCCGGCCTGAAGGTGCCGCACGATCTGACACAGGAGGAGATGGCGCAGCTCGTCGGATCCTCACGCGAAACGGTGAACAAGGCGTTGATGGATTTCGCCAACCGCGGATGGATCGCCAGGGAAGGCCGGTCCATCATCATCTACCAGCCGGGCATGCTGATTCGCCGATCAAGACGATGACATTCGGCTGGTTTTCGGCTGATTTCCAACTTTTCCTAAGAAATTGTCTGTTTTGTGAGAAACCCGTGACGGCTTCCGGCACATGCGTTGACGGGCATGTGTTTAGTAGACCCGCCACTTTAGAATGGGCGTCATGCCCAAGAAGAAGACCCTTACCGTTCAACGTGTGCTCGCATTGGTAATCGCATACATCACGTTATGCGTGGGCGGCGGCGTTGTGACGAGTATTTTCTTTATGCCCGCTGTGTTCGCCGCCAATAACGCGGCCAAAGCCGTCATTCCGTCCCTTGCGGTCGAAGGCATCGATTTCGATGTGACCTCGCTCCCGCAACGCTCGACGATGTATTTCAACGACGGCAAGACCGCTTTCGCGGAATTCTATACGCAGAACCGCGAGGTCGTGCCGCTGAAGAAAATCTCCAAAGCCATGCAGCAGGCCGTCGTGGCCCGTGAAGACAAGCGCTTCTTCGAACATACCGGCGTGGACGTGCAGGGCGTGTTCCGAGCGTTCTTCCAAACCTACGTCAGAGGCGGCGACCAGCAGGGCGGTTCCACGCTGACGCAGCAGTACGTCAAGAACGTGCTGTCCACCCAAGCCCGTGAAGACGACGATCCGATCGCCGAATACCATGCGACGGAAGACACCGTGGCACGCAAGCTGCGCGAGATGCTGATCTCGGTGCAGATCGAAAAGAAATACTCCAAAGCCGAGATCCTGCAGGGCTACCTCAACATCGCGCAGTTCGGCCGCAACAACCTGTGCGGCGTGGAAATGGCCGCCAAACGCTACTTCAACGTCTCCGCTTCGGAACTGAACGTGACCCAGGCGGCGACCATCGCGGCAATCACCAAGAATCCGCAGAACTTCGATCCTTCCGTGGAAGCCAACCAGAAGGAAGCCGAACACCAGCGCAACATCGTGCTGCAGCTGATGCACGACCAGGGCTACATCACCTCCGAAAAGGAATTCAAAGACGCCATCAACACGCCGTTGAAGGACACGCTGAACCTGCAGGACGTGAGCTCCGGATGCCAGTCGGCCATTGAAAACACCGGCTTCTTCTGCTCGTACGTGGTCAACCAGATCCTGAAGAACAAGGCGTTCGGCAAGGACGACGAGGCTCGCGAGAAGCTGCTGAAGGAAGGCGGTCTGAAGATCGTCACCACGCTCGACCGCAACGCCAACAACGCGGCCATGCAGGCGGCGAACAGCACCGTGCCGGCCACAGACCCGTCCGGATTCGAAGTGATGATAGCGGCCGTGAAGCCGGGCACCGGTGAAATCCTGTCGTTCGGCATCAACCGAACCTACGATGCCACGGATGACGCCCGAACGGACGAGACCAAGACCTCCATGAACTACATGGTCGACCAGGAGGACGGCGGCGGTATGGGCTTCAACGTCGGCTCCACCTGGAAGCCCATCAACATGGTGGCGTGGATGCAGAAAGGCCACTCCATCAACGAGTCGCTCGTCACATCCACCGTCTACGACACGTCGAAGTTCAACTGCAACGGCTACGGTTTCGTCGGCCCGTGGAGGGTGCAGAATTCCGGCGGCGGCACCACCTCTCCGGAAAGCCCGCTGCAGGGTCTGATCAAGTCGCACAACACCACGCAGGCCTCGATGGCGTCGAACATCGGCCTGTGCGCGATCGCCGACGCGGCCAAGGAGATGGGCTACCACAACGCCATCTCCAACGCGTCCGACATCTACTCCGCTAACTCGTTCCAGCCGCCAATGACCATCGGTACGGTGCAGGCGTCGCCGTTGACCATGGCCAACGTGTACGCCACCATGGGCGCCAACGGCGTGGAATGCACTCCGATCGCCATCACCAAGGTGACCGACCGCAGCGGCAGCAAGGTGAAAGTGCCGTCCGCGAACTGCCATCAGGCCATCGACCCGGACATCGCGCAGACCGTGTCCTACGCGCTGAACCAAGGTGTCGTGCAGCCTGGCGGCGAAGCGTCGACCACGCAGCTTGACAACAATCGCAAGACCTTCGCCAAGACCGGTACCAACGAGAACACGGTGATGACCACCGCAGGTTTCGTGCCGAACCAGGTCGCGGCGTTCGTCGCGGTCGCCGACGCGCAGGACCCGATCAACAACACCTTCGACAACAAGACCATCAACGGCGTGTACCGCCCGTCCTGGTACGGCATGTACATCGCAACGCCGGCGTGGAAGCAGTTCATGAACACGTATCTTGCCGCCATCAACGCGCCGATCGACAACGATTACGGAAAGGGTGCCGACAAGTACACGGTTTCGAAGGGCGCCACCAGAACATACAACCAGTACCAATACCAGCGCCAGCAGAACAGTCAGCAGCAAAGCCAGCAGCAAGGCCAGCAGCAGACCAACCAAGGCCAGCAGCAGCAATCGCAGCAACAGCCTGCCGAGCAGCAAAGTGACCAGCAGCATCAATAGTTGCGATTGTCGGCTATTCATGCCGACTGACCGCACTGACTGCCCACGTCACCGGAGCGTAAATCGCATGGCAAAGTGAACAGTCCATGAACGCCCGCCCCAACCGGCGGGCGTTCTGCTTACAATGCAATCGGTACCATGCCCGTCGCGTGGGAACGCGGTGCGGATATCGACGATTCAGGCGATACCAACGATTCATAAGAGAGATGGCAATGAGCGAAGACAAGAAGAACGGCAAGCAGAACAAGACGGTCAAACCGTTCGATCCGATGACGTTGCGTGGCGTCACCGTGCGCAACCGCATCTGGCTGCCGCCAATGGACACGTATTCCGCATTGGCGCAGGACGGCAAGCCCACGCCATTCCACTACCAGCATTACGTTTCGCGCGCGATGGGCGGCTTCGGCATGATCATCATGGAAGCGACCGCCGTCGCGCCGGAAGGCCGCATTTCGCCGTGCGATCTGGGATTGTGGGATGACGGACAGATGGACGCATGGCGTTGGATCGTGGCCGACGCGAAGGCAGTGGGTGCCACGATGGCGGTGCAGCTCAACCACGCCGGACGCAAGGGTTCCACCGGCTGCCACGCGATCGGTTTCGATGGACAGAGCGTGCCGGAGGAGCAAGGCGGATGGCGGACGGTTTGCCCAAGCGCCAACGCATACGGTTCCCTGGCTCGTCCGCGCGCGCTGAGCGTCGATGAGATCCACACCATCGTGGACCAGTTCCGCGACGCCGCCTGGCGTGCCATGAACATCGGCTTCGACGCGGTGGAAGTCCATGCCGCGCACGGCTACCTGCTGTCGCAGTTCCTCGACCCGCTCATCAACGAGCGTGACGACGAGTACGGCGGATCGTTCGACAATCGCGTCCGCATGCTGGTCGAAGTCGTGGATGCTATTCGTTCCGTCGTGCCCGATACCATGCCGGTGCTGGTGCGCGTCTCCGCCACCGACTGGGCCGCAGGCGGTTGGGACCTTGACCAGACCGTCGAACTGGCTAAGATTCTGAAGGCCCACGGCGTGGACCTGATTGACGTGTCCACAGGCGGATTGATTCCCGACGTGACCATTCCGGTGAAGCCCGACTACCAAGTGCCGTTCGCCGAACAGGTGCGCAGTCGCGCGGGCATTCCCACCACCGCAGTCGGGCTCATCACCAAGCCGAAGCAGGCGAAGAAGATTCTGAAGTCGGGCGCCGCCGACGCCGTGGAAATCGGCCGCGCCGCCCTGCGCGACCCGTATTGGCCGCTCCGTGCCGCCCACAAACTGGACGTGCCGGTCGAGGAAGCCCCCTACCAGCCGCCATACCTCCGCGGCGCCTTCCGCTGACCCTCCTTTCCTTCCCCCTTTTTTCTTATTGCGAAAAGTGGATAACACCCCAACGCAACATAACAAAAAAAACGAGTGGGAGGGCGGGCGTCCTGTTCACGACCGTAAGCCTGGCCGAACGGCCTTGAGTGTGTCGTGAACAGGACGCCCGCCCTCCCACGGAGACGCGCCTCTGTTTTTTTACTTATTAATCGCCTTTATATTGCCGAAAAATCGCTTTTTAAATCGCAACCTAAATCGCAATTAAAAAGTTTTCACGCGTCGATGCCGACCGCCTCGCTGACATGTTCGAACCCGTCGCGCCTGAGCAGTTCGGCCAGTCCACGCTTCAACACGGTGATCTGCTGCGGACCACGGTACATAAGCGCGCTGATGAACATCACCAGCGACGAACCGCAACGAATCTTCTCATACGCCTGCTGCGGGGTGAAGACGCCACCGATGCCGGCGATTGCGAACCGGTCGCCATATTCGCGGTAGACCTGCTTGATACGTTCGTTGCTGGTCGCGTAGCACGGCGAGCCGGATAGTCCGCCCTCCCAATCGCGCGGAATGGACATGCCGGTGCGGTCCTTCTGCAGATTGGCGATCGACAGTCCCTGCACGTTGTGCTCGGCCAGCACGTCAAGCAGATCCTTGAATTCCGGCCACGTCTTATTGAGTGGCATTTTGACGAGCGTCGGCTGCGGACGGTCGATTTTGTCCAGTTCGGTGAACAGCTTGTCGAGCGCTTCCGGGCTTTGGTTGAACGGTTCGCCGGCCATGGTGTTCGGGCAGGAGATGTTCACTTCGACCATGGCGGTGCGTCCGGCCGCGCGGCGCATCGAAATGCAGTAATCCTCGATGCCTTCGTCCAGATCGCCGGTCTTGCTGTCGTTCGTGCGGGCGATCGAAACCGACACCTGCATGCTCTTCGCCTTCGTCCATGCGTTCTCGGCGCGCGGAATCACCACCGCGGAACCCTCGTTGGCAAGGCCCACGTGCACCATCATCGAATCGTATTCAGGCAGGCGGTGGAACCATGGGCGCGGGTTGCCGGGGCAGGGGCGCGACGTGGTGGAGCCGACCGTTTCGAAACCGAAGCCGACGTTGTCGAGCAGCACCGGCATCTCGCAATCCTTGTCGAGGCCGGCGGACAGGCCGAACGGATTGGCGAAGTCGACGCCCATCACGTTGGTTTCCAGTATCGGGTCGGTGTAGTCGAGCATTTCGCGGCATAGCCACATCAGCGGTGGAATATTGCGGGTGACCTTGCAGAAATCGATCATCTGGCTGTGGGCCACGTCGGGCGTCTGGTTGAAGATGAAATGCGGTTTGATGATGTGCTTGTAGCCGAACGTGAAAAGGTCGGTGGTGGCTTTGTTCACTGCGTCGTGCCAAAAGTTTTCGGAAACGTATGTCATGGTTCCTTATTCTCGCACGTTTTCATTGGTTTCGCATGGCATTTGGGCAAAAGCCGATGTGTGTCGGTGCGGCGGATAGGACGTTCGTTTTTGTTCGTTTTGAGCTGAATTTGAGTCGATTGTGGTGCGGCTTTGCGTGAAACACGCGCGAAACGCTCAACTCAGTTGTATTTTTGAGTGAACATGTGCGATAATGTTCACATGATATCGTCACAACGTCAGCATTTGATTCTGAGCCGTCTGCGCACCCGTGGTGCGGTGCGCATTACCGCACTGTCCAAGGAACTGGGCGTCTCCGCCATGACTATCCGCCGCGATATCGCCGACCTCGCCGACAAAGGTCTACTTAAGCGCGTGCATGGCGGTGCCGTCAGCACCAGCACCCTGCTGAGCGAACCGTTGTTCTCTGTAAAGTCGCAGATGGACATCGGTTTGAAGGACGCCATCGCACAAGAAGCCGTGAAGTATGTCGCTCCTGGTGACGTGATCGCTATCGGTGGCGGCACCACGGCGTATGTGTTTGCTCAACATCTGCTCGAATCGCAGCAATCGTCGGGTATCACCATTCTTACCAACTCCATTCCGGTGGCGGAACTGGTGCAGGCGCTCGAATCGAAGGACGTGGAAGTCATCGTGACGGGCGGCGTGACCACCCGTTCCAACTCGCTCGTCGGACCAATTGCAGATAAAGTGGTCGCCTCGCTGCGTGTCAATACCGTATTCCTGGGCACGCATTCCGTGTCCATTCCGCGTGGCTTCCTTATGCCGAACTCGCTGGAAGCCGCAACTGATATGGCGATGATGGACATCGCCGATCGCACGATAATTTTGACCGATCACACCAAGTGGAGCTGCACGTCATTGTCGTTGTTCGCTCGCTTCGACCAGGTGGATACGGTCATCACCGATGACGGGTTGGATCCTGATTCGGTGGCGAAAACAAGGGATTTGGTCAAAGAGCTCGTGCTGGCGCACCAGACCGAGCCGACTCAGGAAGGTGAATAATCACAAGATGGCTGATTTCGTGAACTACGCTCCGGGGGAGTATGCGAAGGAGCATATCCGCATCACGCCGACCACGCTCGCTGATGGCCGCGACTTCTTCTATCTCGATGACGATCCGGAGTATGTCTCCGGTGCCAAGACACGCGAATTGAAGGATCCGCGCCAGCTGCCGTACCGTTTCTCCAACCAGCTCAACGCGGCCGGCGAGGAAGTGCCGTACGCGGCTCCGGAAATGCGCCGCGATCCGCTGACCGGCGATTGGATTCCGATGGCCACCGCGCGCATGAATCGTCCAATCACCGCAGGTCCGGGCGCGACGGCGAAGGGCAATCCGCTGGCCGCGCGCAAGCCGGGCGATCCGTACCAGGATGGCGAAGTGCCGGACACCGACTACAACGTGGTCGTGTTCGAAAACCGCTTCCCGTCGATGGTGCGCGTGCCGGGGCGTTCCGAAGCCGTGGAATACGTCAACGGTAACCCGCTGTGGGAGAAGAAGCTCGCTGCAGGCCGCTGCGAAGTGATCTGCTTCGACCCGGACGAAGACGGCCTGCCGGCGGACCTGCCGGTCTCCCGCCTGCGCACCGTCGTGGAAGCATGGGCGTTCCGTACCGCCGAAATCTCCAAGATGGAGGGTATCGAGCAGATCTTCCCGTTCGAGAACCACGGTCAGGAAATCGGCGTCTCCCTGGCGCACCCGCACGGCCAGGTCTACTGCTATCCGTTCATCGCACCGAAGATGGAAGCCGAACTCAAGCAGACCGAAGCCTACCATGAGAAGACCGGCGGCAACCTGCTCAAGGATCTCATGAACTCCGAAATCGAGGCCGGGGAGCGCATCGTCATGCGCAACCACAGCTGGGTCGCCTATGTGCCGGCCGCGGCACGCTGGCCGCTCGAGGTTCATGTGGCCCCGGTGCGCGACGTGCTCACCCTCGACGAGCTCAACGACCAGGAACGCTGGGATCTGGCCGTCATGTACTCCACCCTGCTCAAGCGCGGCAACGCGTTCTTCGACAAGGGCGATGGCAAGGGCATGGACCTGCCGTACATCGCTGCCTGGCATCAGGCCCCGATCCACGACAAGCGCCGCGAGAACTACCGCCTCAACCTGCAGTTCTTCTCGTTCCGCCGCGCCGCCAACAAAATCAAGTATCTTGCCGGCTCCGAATCAGGCATGGCCGCATGGGTGTCCGACACCACGCCGGAACTCATCGCCAAGCGCTTCCACGAGCTCGGACCAATCGATATCGAAGGCTGAAAGCCAATAAAACCCAAAGGACAAAACACCAATGACTGCTGTTGAATTCATTGAGCCGCTCTCGCACGACGAGGGTGTGAAGAACGCGACCGACCTGTTCCGCGCCACCTACGGTGAGGAACCGGCTGGCGTATGGGCCGCACCGGGCCGTGTGAACCTGATTGGCGAACACACCGACTACAACGCGGGCCTGTGCCTGCCGATCGCACTGCCGCACCGCACGTTCATCGCGCTCAAGCCGCGTGAAGACACCAAGGTGCACGTGGTTTCCGACGTTGATTCCGGAAACGTTACCGAAGCCGACCTCGATGGTCTGCAGGCCGGTGGTGTGGAAGGCTGGGCCGCCTACCCGGTGGGCGTGGCCTGGGCTTTGCGCGAAGCCGGCTTCGATGCGGTGCAGGGCTTCGACGCGGCATTCTCCTCCTGCGTGCCGCTCGGTTCCGGTCTGAGCTCCTCCGCAGCCATGACCTGCTCCACCGCTTTGGCGCTGGACGACGTGTACGGTTTGGGTTATGGCGCATCCGATGCCGGTCGTGTGACGCTGATCAACGCCGCCATCAAGTCGGAAAACGACATGGCGGGCGCGTCCACCGGTGGCCTCGACCAGAACGCATCCATGCGTTGCACTTTCGGCCATGCGTTGCGTCTTGACTGCCGTCCAGAGCTGAGCCCGCTGGAGAACGTCTCCCAGCAGGAATTCGATCTCGACAAGTACGGTCTGGAACTGCTGGTGCTTGACACCCAGGCTCCGCATCAGCTCAACGACGGCCAGTATGCCCAGCGTCGTGCCACTTGCGAGAAGGCCGCCGAAATCCTCGGCGTGGCCAACCTGCGTGTGGTCGCCGACAGCATCGCCAAGTCCGACGATCCGTTCCAGGCGCTCAAGGAAACGCTCGACAAGCTGGAAGACGACACGATGAAGAAGCGTGTGCGCCACGTCATCACCGAAATCGCCCGTGTCAACTCCTTCGTGCGTGCCTTCGCCAACGGCAAGATCGACGAGGCGGGCCGACTGTTCAACGCGTCTCATGATTCGCTCGCTGCGGATTATGAAGTGACTGTGCCCGAGCTGGATATTGCCGTGGATGTGGCTCGTGTCAACGGCGCGTACGGCGCACGCATGACCGGCGGCGGCTTCGGCGGCTCCATCATCGCGCTGGTGAACAAGGGCCAGGGTCACGAGATCGCGCAGAAAATCGCCGACCGCTTTGAGCAGGAAGGCTTCAACGCACCGCGCGCCCTGCCGGCATACGCAGCCGCCGCGGCCAGCCGCGAAATCTGATTGGAACAACGGCTGGCGCAACCGCAATATATAAGTAATATATATTTTGTATATATAAAGTATGTATGAAATATGTACTTGCGATTGCGGGGTGGACGATTGCGGACGCGGCCGTCTCAGTATGTAACGCAATCGGGTAAAAGGCACGTGTTTTGGCACGTGCCTTTTCTATACTTAAGGACACGTCCGGCAATCGCCGGGACGGTATTGGATATTCACACCTCACGTTTAGGGAGTTCCATGAACAAGGCAATCATCACCGTCGTCGGCCAGGACACTGTCGGCATCATCGCCCGCGTCTGCACCTATCTTTCCGCGCACCAGGTCAACGTGCTCGACATCTCCCAGACCATCATCGACGGTTTCTTCAACATGATGATGATTGTGGATTATTCCAACGCGGACGAGGAATTCGGCACAGTCGTCGACGACCTCGACAAGCTCGGCGAGGAGATCGGCGTGCGCATCCGCTGCCAGCGCGAAGAGATCTTCACCAAGATGCACCGCGTCTGATCCGCGGCACACGTAAGCCATGCAAGCAACCGAAGCCACGAATCGTACCAATCGTAAGGAAAAACCATGCTGAATATCATGGAGGTCCACGAGACCAACAAGATGATCGAGCAGGAGAAGCTCGACGTGCGCACCATCACCATGGGCATCAGCCTACTGGATTGCGCCGCCGACAGCGTCGACGAGGTCTGCGAGAACATCTACAACAAGATCACCGCGTACGCCAAGGACCTCGTGTCCACCGGCCAGGCCATCGAACGCGATTTCGGCATCCCGATCGTCAACAAGCGCATCACTGTCACCCCGATTTCCCTGGTCGGCGCAAGCTCCTGCAAGAGCTCCGAGGATTTTGTCAAGATCGCACACGCACTCGACCGCGCGGCCAAGAAGGTCGGCGTCGACCTGATTGGCGGCTACTCCGCGCTCGTGTCCAAGTCCATGACCACGGCTGAGGAGATGCTCATCCGCTCCCTGCCGCAGGCCCTGTCCGAAACCGACATCGTTTGCTCCTCCGTGAACGTGGGCTCCACCAAAACCGGCATCGACATGAACTCCGTCGAACTGCTCGGCCACATCGTCAAGGACATCGCGCACGCCACCGCAGACAATGATTCCTACGGTTGCGTGAAGTTCGTGGCGTTCTGCAACGCCCCGGACGACAACCCGTTCATGGCAGGCGGCTTCCACGGCGTGACCGAAGGCGACGCGGTCATCAACGTCGGCGTTTCCGGCCCGGGTGTGGTCTCCCGCGCGCTGGACGAAGCCAAGGGCAAGGACTTCGAGTTCCTGTGCGAAACCATCAAGCGCACCGCGTTCAAGATCACGCGCGTCGGCCAGCTGGTGGCCCAGGAGGCATCCCGCCGACTCGGAGTGCCATTCGGCATCATCGACCTCTCGCTCGCCCCGACCCCCGCCGTGGGCGACTCCGTCGGCGAAGTGCTGGAGAAGATCGGCCTCGAACAGGTGGGCGCCCCAGGCACCACCGCCGCGCTCGCCATGCTCAACGACCAGGTGAAGAAGGGCGGCATCATGGCGTCCTCCTATGTGGGCGGCCTGTCCGGCGCGTTCATTCCGGTCTCCGAAGACAAGAACATGATCGACGCGGCCAACAACGGCTGCCTGAAGATCGAAAAGCTTGAGGCCATGACCTGCGTATGCTCCGTCGGCCTTGACATGATCGCCATCCCCGGCGACACCACCGCGGCCACTATTTCCGGCATCATCGCCGACGAGGCGGCCATCGGCATGGTCAACCAGAAGACCACCGCCGTGCGTGTAATCCCGGTGGAAGGCAAGGGCGTGGGCGAGATGGCCAACTTCGGCGGCCTCATGGGCTACGCGCCGATCATTCCGGTGAACCAGACCAGCTGCGAGGCCTTCGTGACCCGTGGCGGCCGCATTCCGGCGCCGATCCACTCCTTCAAGAACTGACGTTCTTACGAAAGAACCCGACCTTCCTGCACGGAGGGCCGGGCTCTTTTGCGTTTGTAAAACTGTTTTTACTTACCGCCGGCAAAGTTCAACTGTCGCCAGGCTTCGTAGATGGCGATGGAGGCGCAGTTGGTGAGATTCAGGCTACGCAGCGAAGGACGCATCGGCAGACGCACCTGCTCGGCCACATGCGGGCCGGCCATGATGTCCATCGGATCGGGGATATTGCCCGGTTCCGGACCGAACAGCAGGATGTCGGTCGGCCTGTATTCGATGTCGGTGTACAGCTTGGTGGCGTGCGCGGTGAAGGCGATGATGCGCGAATCCGGCATCGATTCCACCAGATCCTCGAAATTCGGGTGCAGCACCACATGCGCCATGTCATGGTAGTCGAGCCCCGCACGGCGCAGCTTGGTGTCGCGCAGATTGAAACCCAAAGGTTCCACCAGGTGCAGAATCGTTCCCGTCACGGCGCACAGGCGGATCGCGGAACCCGTGTTGCCCGGAATACGCGGGGAGTAGTAGCACAGGTGCGGGGTGGAGGTCTCCGCCTTCGCTGCGTCCTTCGCGCTCAGCATCGCGTCCACCACGGAAATCGGATTGCCGTGCGCGTCGGTCACCAGTTCGTCCGGGCCGTAATTGGACTTGCGGTACCCGTATTCGAACATCTTCTCGACCTTGGCTTCGGCCGCCTGCGTCTCGGCGTCGCGCGTTGCGCCCTGCGCGTTATCGGTATGTTCTTCGTTCGTCATAAATGCTAAGAATAGGAACGATGAACGACACGAACACCACATACGACACCGCCGTACGTGACGCCGACTTTGACGACTTTGCCGATTCCGCCACCGCCGTCACCTCCGATGCTTCCGATGCTGACGAAATCGCAACGACGCTCGCGCAATGGTGGCAGACCAACGCGCGCGACCTGCCATGGCGATTCGGCCGCACCACACCGTGGGGCGTGCTCGTTTCCGAAGTGATGAGCCAGCAGACGCAGATGGGCCGCGTCGTGCCGTATTGGACCGCATGGATGGACCGATGGCCGGACGCAGCCGCGCTCGCCGACGCCCCGAAATCCGACGTGATCACCGCATGGGGGCGGCTTGGCTATCCGCGGCGCGCCCTGCGATTGCAGGAATGCGCGCACGTCATCGCATACGATTACGCCGACGAGCTGCCGCATACGTACGACGAATTGCTTGCTCTGCCCGGCATCGGTGATTACACGGCAAGCGCGGTGCTGTCGTTCGCTTTCGGCGAACGTATCGCGGTGGTCGACACGAACATCCGCCGTGTGCTGTCACGTGCGTTCGTCGGCGTCGAATCGCTCGGCGGCAGCGCAAGTCCCGCGGAACGCGCGCTGGCGAAACGGCTGCTGCCGGACGATGATTCCGCGAAATGCCGTCGTTTCGATCGCCCGTCCGTCGTGTGGAACCAGGCCGTCATGGAACTCGGCGCGACGGTGTGCACTGCGAAATCGCCATTATGCGAAGCCTGTCCGATCGCCGGAAAATGCGCGTTCCTACGCAACGGAAGACCGGGATTGGGGCAGCGGCGTACGCGACCACGCCAACGATTCCAAGGTACGGACCGGCAGGTGCGCGGGCTGGTGCTGAACGCGCTGCGCGGCCTGCCGGATGGCGAGACGGTGCTTGATCGCAAGAGCGTCGAACGGCTGTGGAAAGACCACGTGCAGCTGGACAAATGCATCGCGTCGCTTGACGAGGACGGTCTGATCGAAATCCTGCCCGGGGGAGGGGTGCGGCTGCCGGTGTAACGTACACGGCATGCGTGGTGCGTGCGGCCGCGGTGCCGCACGGAGGATGACACGCTAGACTGGGAGCCATGGCTTACAAGACCTCCCCGCGGACCGGTAAGAAACGTACGAAACAACAGCAGGCGATGTATCGCCGCCGCCGCATCGTTTTCGGTATCGCGACGGTGCTGGTGCTGAGCTTCATCGTATTCTGCCTGTATTCGCTGACGCAGGGCGTCGTCGCTGTCAACCGCGAAATCCACCATGCCGATGTTTACGCGATCTCCCGCAAGGAGGTGCCGTCGCCGACCCAACAGCAGAAAAGCAGTGTTCCCGATTGCGACGCATCCAACGTCGCGCTGTCGCTTACTCCGGCCGCATCGAGCTTCGGTGTGGGCGGCACGATGGACTTCACCGCTTCCGTGAAATACAACGGTTCCGGCAAGGCTGGCTGTCTGATCGACGTGTCCCAGGCGGGCATGGTGCTGACGATCAAGTCGGGCAAGGACGTGGTCTGGAAATCGAACGTATGCCCCGTGGACACGGATTACCGGCTGATAGCCAAGGGCGACGAGGTCAAGCAGACGATCACTTGGCCGGGCGTGCATTCCGGCAGCGAATGCGCCGACGCGGCGGACCTGCCGAACGTGGACCGTGGCGTGTATTCGGCCCAACTGTCGGTCAAAGGACATGCGAAAACCAAGTCGGAACCGGTCGGCATCACAGTGGAATAAAATCTACAGGTTATGTTATTCTAATGACTTTGCGTAGATGCGTGTCATATAGCGGGCACGCTGACAAGGAAGAGGCGCCCGCGTATTAGGCATATGGTGGCCAATGAGAGCGCTTCCGGGGAAACATATCGATACGATTAGCGAGCGATAAGGAACGTCCATTGGCTGAGGCTACGACGAACACCACCACCATCATCGCACGCGCCGACCAGCATGATATTGATCTGCACAAGGCGTCGGACCGTGTGAATTTCGGCTCCATCCGCGAGCCCATTGATGTACCCTACCTGTTGGGTGTACAGACTGACAGCTTTGACTGGCTCATCGGCAACGAGCGCTGGCAGAAGCGAGTCCAGGAGGATCTGGAGAACGGCACCAACACCGTGCCCCACACCTCCGGTCTTGACGAGGTCTTCCAGGAGATCTCCCCGATCGAGAACTTCGCTCAGACCATGAGCCTGACCTTCTCCGATCCGTACTTCGAAGAGCCGCGCCACACCGTGCAGGAATGCAAGGAGAAGGATTACACCTACTCCGCGCCGCTGTACGTGAACGCCGAATTCGAAAACGGCGACACCGGCGAAATCAAGTCCCAGACCGTGTTCATGGGCGATTTCCCGCTGCAGACCCCGCACGGCACCTTCATCATCGGCGGCACCGAGCGAGTGATCGTGTCCCAGCTCGTGCGTTCCCCGGGCGTGTACTTTGACCGCTCCCAGGACCGTACCTCCGATAAGGAAGTCTTCGGCGCGAAGATCATCCCGAGCCGTGGCGCATGGCTCGAGTTCGAGATCGACAAGCGCGACGTCCTCGGCGTGCGCGTGGACCGTAAGCGCAAGCAGTCCGCCATCGTGTTCCTCATGGCCATCGGCATGACCAAGGATGAGATCGCCGACGCCTTCAAGGACTACCCGCTGGTCATGGACGCTCTCGCCAAGGAGACCGTGCAGACCCAGGACGAGGCCCTGACCGACCTGTACCGCAAGATCCGTCCGGCCGACACCCCGACCCCGGAAGCCGGCAAGAACCTGCTGGACTCCTTCTACTTCAACACCAAGCGTTACGATCTGGCCCGCGTCGGCCGTTACAAGATCAACCGCAAGCTTGGTCTGGAAAAGGACGTCAACGACCGCAGCCTGTCCCGCGAGGACATCATCGCCACCATCAAGTACCTGGTCACCCTGCATGCGGGCGATACCAAGTTCCCGGGCAAGCGCGACGGCAAGGACGTTGACCTGCGCGTGGACGTCGACGATATCGACCACTTCGGCAACCGTCGTATCCGCCAGGTCGGCGAGCTGATCCAGAACCAGCTGCGCACCGGCCTGAGCCGTATGGAGCGTGTGGTCCGCGAGCGTATGACCACCCAGGATCCGGAGGCCATCACCCCGCAGTCCCTGATCAACATCCGTCCGGTGAACGCCACCATCAAGGAGTTCTTCGGCACTTCCCAGCTGTCCCAGTTCATGGACCAGAACAACCCGCTGGCTGGCGTGACCAACAAGCGTCGTCTGTCCGCTCTGGGCCCCGGTGGCCTGTCCCGCGACCGCGCCTCCATGGAAGTGCGCGACGTGCACCCGTCCCACTTCGGCCGTATGTGCCCGATCGAATCTCCTGAAGGCCCGAACATCGGTCTGATCGGCTCTCTGGCAACCTTCGGACGCATCAACCCGTTCGGTTTCATCGAGACCCCGTACCGTAAGGTCGTCAACGGCCACGTCACCGACGAAGTCGAGTACATGACCGCAGACCGCGATGCCGAGCACGTCATCGCCCAGGCCAACCAGGAGCTCGACGAGAACGGCAACTTCGTCAAGAAGCAGGCCCTTGCCCGAGTCGGCGAAGAGGAAGCGGTCGATGTGCCGGTCAGCTCCGTCGATTACATGGACGTCTCCCCGCGTCAGATGGTTTCCGTCGGCGCCTCCCTGATTCCGTTCCTGGAGCACGATGAGGGCCACCGAGCGCTGATGGGCACCAACATGCAGCGTCAGGCCGTGCCGCTGATCGAATCCGAGCGTCCGCTCGTGGGCACCGGCGCCGAATGGCGCGCCGCCGTCGATTCCGGCGACGTCATCCTGGCCGAGAAGCCGGGCGTGGTGACCTACGTGTCCGCCGACATCATCCGTACCATGAACGACGATGGCACCACCAGCTCTTACAAGCTGGCCAAGTTCCAGCGCTCCAACCAGACCACCTGCTACAACCAGGTCCCGCTCATCCACGACGGCGAACGCGTGGAAGCCGGCACCGTGCTGGCCGATGGTCCGGCAACCCAGAAGGGCGAGATGGCACTGGGCAAGAACCTGCTCATCGCCTTCATGCCGTGGAACGGCTACAACTACGAGGATGCTGTGATCATCTCCCAGCGCCTCGTGCAGGACGACACCCTGAGCTCCATCCACATCGAGGAGTACGAGATCGACGCCCGCGAAACCAAGCTGGGTGCCGAAGAGATCACCCGCGACCTGCCGAACGTCGGCGAGGACGCGGTGGCCAACCTCGACGAGCGTGGCATCATCCGCATCGGCGCCGAAGTCGAAGCCGGCGACATTCTGGTCGGCAAGGTCACCCCGAAGGGCGAGACCGAGCTGACTCCGGAAGAGCGTCTGCTGCGCGCCATCTTCGGTGAGAAGAGCCGCGAGGTGCGTGACACCTCGCTGCGCGTGCCTCACGGCGAGACCGGCACCGTCATCGCGGTCAAGGAAATCACCCGCGAGGATGCCGAGGAAGACGGCGACGAACTGCCGAACGGCGTGAACCAGATGATTCGCGTCTACATCGCACAGCACCGTAAGATCACCCAGGGCGACAAGCTCTCCGGCCGTCACGGCAACAAGGGCGTCATCTCCCGCATCCTGCCGGAAGAGGACATGCCGTTCCTCGCCGACGGTACTCCGGTCGACATCATGCTGAACCCGCTGGGCGTGCCTTCTCGAATGAACCTTGGCCAGGTGCTGGAACTGCACCTCGGCTGGATCGCGCACGCCGGCTGGGACATCTCCCTCGACCCGGATGCCGAGGCCGCTTGGAAGAAGTACGTGCCGCAGGGCGCCGAAAAGGGCGCTCCGGGCACTCCGGTGGCCACCCCGGTGTTCGACGGCGTCCGTCCGGAAACCATCAAGGGCCTGCTCAGCTGCACCCTTCCGGACCGCGACGGCAACAAGCTCGTCGGCCCCGACGGCAAGGCGACCCTGTTCGACGGCCGTACCGGCGAACCGTTCCCGAAGCCGATCTCCGTGGGCTACATGTACATGCTGAAGCTGCACCACCTGGTCGACGACAAGATCCACGCCCGCTCCACCGGCCCGTACTCCATGATCACCCAGCAGCCGCTGGGCGGCAAGGCTCAGTTCGGTGGCCAGCGCTTCGGCGAGATGGAAGTGTGGGCCCTCGAGGCCTACGGTGCCGCCTACACGCTGCACGAAATGATGACCACCAAGTCCGATGACGTCGACGGCCGCGTGCGCGTCTACGGCGCCATCGTGAAGGGCGAGAACCTGCCGCCGGCAGGCATCCCGGAGTCCTTCAAGGTGCTGCTTAAGGAAATGCAGTCCCTGTCCCTGAATGTCGAAGTGCTCAACGCCGAAGGCGTGGCCATCGACATGAAGGACGAGGATGACGATCCGTCCACTTCCTCCGATGACCTCGGCTTCAACATCGGCGCGCGTCCTGACGCCGCCGCCAAGGAAGACCAGGTTGCCGAGGAGCCCGAATTCCAGTGATTGAAAGGATTGGCCGCGCTGCAGCACAGCGTGCAGCGCGGCCAATCCCCGAACAACGTGATAAGCATTAAGAATCGATAGACAGGACAATAGAGTGCTGGACGTCAACGAATTTGACAAACTGAGGATCGGACTGGCCACCGCCGACGACATCCGTAACTGGAGCTACGGCGAGGTCAAGAAGCCGGAGACCATCAACTACCGTACCCTGAAGCCGGAGAAAGACGGCCTGTTCGGCGAGCAGATCTTCGGACCTACCCGCGACTGGGAATGCGCCTGCGGCAAGTACAAGCGCGTGCGCTTCAAGGGCATCGTCTGCGAACGCTGCGGCGTGGAAGTCACCAAGAGCCGTGTGCGTCGTGAGCGCATGGGCCACATCGAGCTCGCCGCTCCGGTGACCCACATCTGGTTCTTCAAGGGTGTGCCGTCCCGACTGGGCTACCTGCTGGACATCGCGCCGAAGGACCTCGAGAAGGTCATCTACTTCGCGGCCTACATGGTCACCAAGGTGGACGAAGAGCAGCGTCATCAGGACCTGCCGGACCTGCAGCAGGAGTTCGACAACGAGATCGCCAACCTCGAGAAGCGCCGCAACGCCGAAATCGAGGAGCGCGCCAAGAAGGTCGAAGCCGATTTGGCCGAGCTCGAAGCCGAAGGCGAAGCCAAAGGCTCCGCACGCGCCAAGCTGCGCAACAGCGCCGAGCGTGAAATGGCCGCCATCCGTACCCGCTACGACGAGCAGATCCAGCGTCTGAGCGCCGTGTTCGACCGCTTCAAGACCCTGAAGCCGGGAGACATGGAAGGCGACGTCGACCTGTGGCGTGAGATGGAAGACCGCTACGGCGATTACTTCGAAGGCTGCATGGGCGCCGAAGCCATCAAGAAGCGTCTGCAGGACTTCGACCTCGAGGCAGCCTCCAAGCAGCTGCGCGAAGAGATCGACACGGGCACCGGCCAGCGCAAGGCCCGCGCCCTGAAGCGTCTGAAGGTCGTCAACGCGTTCCTGACCACCGGCAACAAGCCGGAGGCCATGGTGCTCGACGTGATCCCGGTCATCCCGCCGGACCTGCGCCCGATGGTGCAGCTCGACGGTGGCCGCTTCGCCACCTCCGACCTCAACGACCTCTACCGTCGTGTGATCAACCGTAACAACCGTCTGAAGCGCCTCATCGAGCTCGGCGCCCCGGAGATCATGCTCAACAACGAGAAGCGCATGCTCCAGGAAGCCGTCGACTCCCTGTTCGACAACGGCCGTCGTGGCCGTCCGGTCACCGGCGCTTCGAACCGTCCGCTCAAGTCCCTGAGCGACATGCTCAAGGGCAAGCAGGGCCGTTTCCGTCAGAACCTGCTCGGTAAGCGTGTGGATTACTCTGGCCGTTCCGTGATCGTGGTCGGCCCGTCCCTGCGCATGCACCAGTGCGGTCTGCCGAAGCCGATGGCCCTCGAGCTGTTCAAGCCGTTCGTCATCAAGCGCCTCGTGGACCAGGGCTTCGCGCAGAACATGAAGAGCGCCAAGCGCCTCGTGGACCGCGCCGACTCCGAAGTGTGGGGCGTGCTCGAAGAGGTCATCTCCGAGCATCCGGTGCTCCTGAACCGTGCACCTACGCTGCACCGTCTGGGTATCCAGGCATTCGAGCCGATCCTGGTGGAAGGCAAGGCCATCCACCTGCCGCCGCTTGCCTGCGCCGCATTCAACGCCGACTTCGATGGCGATCAGATGGCAGTCCACCTGCCGCTGTCCGCCGAAGCCCAGGCTGAGGCCCGTTCCCTGATGATGGCTTCCGACAACATCCTGAAGCCGGCAGACGGCCACACCGTGACCATGCCGAGCCAGGACATGATCCTCGGTCTGTACTACCTGACCACCGTCATCGACGGCGCCAAGGGCCAGGGCCGCGTGTTCTCCTCGCTGGAAGAGGCCGAAATGGCGCTCGACAAGCACGAGATCGACATGCAGGCCAAGGTGCTCATCCGCCTTCCGCAGGACTTCGTGCTGCCGAAGGACTGGGAGCCGGGCGAGGTCAAGGTCGTCGATCCGGAACCGGGCAGCCCGGACGTGGTCAAGGAGGAGCGTTTCCATGACGGCTCCGTCCTGTTCGCCACCTCCTACGGCCGTATCCTGTTCAACGGCACCTTGCCGGTCGACTACCCGTTCGTCAACGAGCAGGCGCCGAAGAAGCGTCTGAGCAAGATCGTCGACGACATCGCGACCCGTTACTCCACCGCTCAGGTGGCCGTGACGCTGGACGCCCTGAAGGATCTGGGCTTCACCCGCGCACCGTGGTCCGGCGTGTCCTTCGCGTTCTCCGACGTTATCCAGCCGCCGGAACTGGACGAGTACATCGAAAAGTACGAAGGCGAAGCCGACAAGGTTAACGAGAACTACGAAATCGGTATGCTCACCGAAGAGGAGCGTCGTCAGGAACTGGTCGACCTGTGGACCAAGTGCACCAGCGAGGTCTCCGAGGCGGTTGAGGAACACTTCGATTCCAAGAACAACCTGGCCATCATCGTGCAGTCCGGTGCACGAGGAAACATGATGCAGATCAACCAGATCGCAGGTATGCGAGGCCTGGTGGCAAACCCGAAGGGCGAGATCATTCCTCGACCGGTCAAGTCCAACTACCGTAAGGGCCTGTCCGTGCTGGAATACTTCATCTCCCAGCACGGCGCGCGTAAGGGTCTGGCCGATACCGCACTGCGTACCGCAGAGTCTGGCTACCTGACCCGTCGTCTGGTGGACGTCTCCCAGGACGTGATTGTGCGCGAGGAGGACTGCGGCACCAAGCGCGGCCTGACCATGAAGGTCGGCGAACGCGATGCCGAAGGCAACCTGCACCTGGTCAAGGCCGCCGACGGTGGCCCGTACTCCCGTCTGCTCGCGGCCGACGTCATCGACCCGGCCGACGGCGAGACCGTGCTGTACAAGGCCGGCGACGCCCTGTCCATGGACGTGCTCAACGATCTCGTTGCCCACGGCGTGGAAGAGGTCAAGGCCCGTTCCGTGCTGACCTGCGAATCCAAGCGTGGCGTGTGCGCCAAGTGCTACGGCTGGTCCCTGGCCACCAACAAGCTGGTGGACGTCGGCGAGGCCGTCGGCATCGTGGCAGCACAGTCCATCGGTGAGCCTGGTACCCAGCTGACGCTGCGTTCCTTCCACTCCGGCGGCGTCGCTTCCGCTTCCGATATCACCCAGGGTCTTCCGCGTGTCACCGAGCTTTTCGAAGCCCGTACCCCGAAGGGCGAGGCTCCGATCGCGGAGTTCGCCGGCGTGGTCAAGGTGGAAGACACCGAGCGCGGCCGTCAGGTCACCCTGAAGCCGGACGACGACTCCGTCGAGCCGATCGTCTACCCGGTGACCCGTCGTGCGCCGATGCTGGTCAAGGACGGCGACCATGTCGAAGCCGGCACCCAGCTCATCGAAGGCTCCGTCGACCCGAAGAAGATCCTGCGCATCCTCGGCCCGCGCGCCGCACAGGTGAACATCGTGGAGGAAGTGCACACCGTGTACCGCTCCCAGGGCGTGGATATCCACGACAAGCACATCGAGGTCATCGTGCACCAGATGCTGCGTCGCATCACCGTGATCGACTCCGGCGACACCGACCTGCTGCCGGGCGAACTCGTGGACAAGGCACGCTTCAAGGCCGCCAACATGGAAGCCGTGAAGAACGGTGGCAAGCCGGCCGCCGGCCGTCCGGAGCTGATGGGCATCACCAAGGCTTCGCTGGCCACCGATTCCTGGCTGTCCGCGGCCTCCTTCCAGGAGACCACCCGCGTGCTCACCGAAGCCGCCCTGAACCAGAAGGTCGATGACCTGAAGGGCCTCAAGGAGAACGTCATCATCGGTAAGCTCATCCCGGCAGGTACCGGCCTCGCCCGTTACCGCAATGCCACGGTGGAGCCCGACAAGGCCATCCGCGACACCATCTACCCGAACTTCGGTTTGGGCGGCGAAGGCACCGACAGCTCCTTCGGCGACACCGACCTGTCCGATGTGGACTTCTCCAACATCGACTTCGGCGACCTGAAGCTGGGCGATGACTTCAACCCGGATGACTTCCTGGACGACAACGGCGGCCAGACCGATCTGGGCGATACCCTGTGAGATTCCCCTCACGATAGTCGACAGACGAATCATCTGACATAGCGAAAGGCGGAACCGACCAATACCGGTCGGTTCCGCCTTTCGCTATATCTATATGTCGTGGGATTGCGAGGTTGTGGATTAATCGCGGGGGAGGGTTTCGCAGTCGTCTTTTGACGTTACTTGCTCTTCTCCGAAAGCGTGGTTTCCAGATCCTTCAACGAACCGCTGAGATCGGCCTCCTTCGCGGCCTTTTGCAAATCGGACTGATCCAGGGTCGGCGAATCGATGTCGGACATCTTCGCATGAAGATCCTGAAGCTTTTCGTAATCGGCGGACCCATACTCGATATCGTTGAGATTCAGATCGGCCATCTGATCCACAATGTCCTTCTTCTTGCTGACGCTTTCCTGCATATCCGCGCCATACTCGGCATAGGACTTGATGGGAACCTTGGCCAGATCGCCGGCGTCGGCGGCACAGCTTTCGAGCGCCTTGGAAAGATCGCGATAGTACGAAGACATGTCGGCGGAGTCGAATTTCGGCAGCTTCGTGCAGGTGTGCGTCATCTTCATGAGCGCGGGCATGGTCTGGGCCAGATCGTTCATGTACCTCTCGTATTTCGCACGGTCCCGCTCGAACGTCTCGTACTTCTCCTTGACGTCCTTGTCTTTTTTCACGGCCTTCATGGCAGCCAGCTTGTCGCTGTCCTGCTTGAAGGTCTTCAACTTCTTCTTGCCCTCGTCATAAGCGGAGGATGAATCGTTGTCCGTTGCGCTCGCCGCCGAGCTGAATTCCTCATTGATGGCTGTATAGCTGCTTTCCAACGCCTGCGTTTGGACCAGCGCTTCCTCGTAATCGGAACGGCTGACGCGATTCGTAAGGAAGAACACCGCTGCCAGCGCGATGACGACGACTGCGGCCACCGCGCCGATGATAATGGCGACCGGCGGCTTATTTTTGGCCGCGGCGCCGGCTTGCTGGGAAGGAAAGTTGCCGGGCATTGGCGGTTGCGGCTGACCGTATTGTTGCGATTGGGCATATTGTGGCATCGCAGGCTGTGGAACCGCCGGTTGAGACGCGGTGGGCTGGGGCATGGCGGGCTGACCGTACGGCATCGGCCGCGGCTGACCATACTGCGGCATCGGCGGCTGAGGCTGTCCATAAGGTTGCGGTTGTCCGTATTGCTGCGGCTGGCCGTACGGCATGGGTTGCGGCTGTCCGTATTGAGGCCCGCCCGGCTGTGGCTGACTGTAGTTTGGCGCCTGCGGCTGCGGAGGCTGGTTATACTGCGGTTGCCCATTCTGCGGTTGACCATACGGAGGAGTGTTCGCCATGTGAAAAGTCCTTCTTATCCTTTTTCCTTTTTTGAATGTCGAATCCGTGAACACGGAGGGAAACATCGACGTGTCCGTCTCTTTTGACGAGTTACAGCATAATATTTTGAGACGGAATATGCGAGCATCGTATTGCAGAATGAGTATCGTCAGACGGCATGGACGTCACCTTCCTACAATGGGAATATGAGTTTTCTACCTTACCCGCCGCCGCCCGAACCAGGGTGGTATGACGATGACGTCACGGTGATGGCGCAACCCACAGCCGAACCCGTCGACAATGCCGCCGATTCCTTGGAAACACGCGAACGGCTCGCCGCACAGAACGAGTCGGGCGACCACGATATGCAGGATGTTTCCGTTGCGAAGGGCGACGCTGCCGTTTCGGACGAGGACGATATCGACTGGGACGGCACCGTGCTTTCCGAAGCCTTCACCATGAAGCAGCCGAAGCACACGTACGTGCTGGACAACGAGCAGACCGGACAGCAGGTGATCGTGGATATGGGCGTGCTCCTTGGCCGCAAGCCTTCGGCCGAAGTGCCCGCCGGCGCCAAATCGGTCAAGCTGGAGGATCCGACGCGCACAATCTCACGCAACCATGCGGCGATCAGCTTCGACCAGGATGGCACGCTGTGGATAGAGGATTACGGTTCGCTCAACGGCACGTACATCATCCAAGACGATGTCGAAACCAAAGTGGAACACAAGCCGATGCAGCTGGAGGCGCCATGCACGGTGCGTATCGGCGACCAGTTCTTCCAATTCCGCAAACAGTGAGGGCGTTTGTCAGTGAAGACACGATTACGCTGACGGACTGCGTTGACGATTTGTGTTGACAGCGTCGGCGCGGACGGTTAGCGGTAAGACGATAAGGGGTTGTCACGGAGATTCCCGCGACAACCCCTTATGTTTCAAATGGTCTGATAATCGGCGTTAGCTCACTGCTGGCGCAGACGAATGGCCGCGTTGATGGCCGAATCGTTCAACTGGCCAAGCCAGGCAAGCAATTCCGGATAGATGTACGGATTGCGCGCAAGACACGGACGAAGCTCCGGCGCTTCGCTGGCGATACGGGCCATCAACATCTGATCGGTGGTGGTCATGGCCAGTTCCGCGGTGAACCCCGCGTCTGCCGGCGATTCCTGGGCCGCGGCATACTGCTGTTCGGCATACTGCTGTTCCGGTTCGTTCTGCGGCTGGCTCGATGAATAATCGGCCACTTCGGACAAATCGGCGGGATTCATGTATGGGTCGACATACTCGGTCGAAGCCTCGTTGGACGCCGCATAGGCAGCGTCCTGACCGTATTGCTGGTTCACCGGCTGTTCCGGCTGATACTGCTGCTCCTGCTGGAACTGTTCCGCCACTGCCGGCTGATACTGCTGCTCCGGCTGGACCTGTTCGGCAACCGGTTCGGCCATTGGCTGGGCCGTCGGCTCGGCAATCAGATGCGGCTGCACGCCATTTTGCGGAACCGGCCAGCCCATCGCCACCAGCTGCTGGCGGGCGCGCTCATCGCCGAATTCGGCGACCCAACGCTTCAGACCCGGGTACGCTCGCGGATTGGCAACGACATTCGCACCGAATTCCGGATTCTCGTACGCGATTTTCGCCAGGAACACGGGATCGGCGTTCGGATCCTGCACGGCCGCCACCGCGGCATCGAAATCGACCATCATGATCTCCTTGTCTCGTGGTCTGTAACCATCTTATTGAATGACTCGTAACGTTTGCAACGTACCGTCCAGCACATCGTCGATATCCTCGTCATCGCCGATCTTGCTGACGTTCCAATCCTCGTCGCACGGCATATCGGAACGCATATCCACCACGATGACGGTGATGTTGTCGCGGCCACCGGCGTTCAGCGCGGCGCGTACCAGCATGTCCGCGGCCATCTGCGGGTCGGCGTACGCCGCCGCGATCTCGGCAAGCTGCTCACGGCCGATCTGCGCATGCAGCCCATCGGAACAGATGATGAACCGTCCGTCCGCACGCGCGGCGTACCAGTCAGGCTGGATGCCGGCAGGCGCGCCGACACATTGCGTGATGATGTTGCGCGGAATGCAACGGCTCGCCTCATCGGGCAGCATCTGCCCCGAATCGATGGCGTTCTGCCGTTCCGAATGGTCGCGGGTGATGCACGTCAGCGAATCCGCCAGCCACGCGCCATTGCCGTCGGCGCGCATATGGTACGTGCGGGAATCGCCCACATTGACGATGTAACACCGTTCGTCGGAACATATCGCGTCATCGCCGACACGCGTCGGCAGCAGCACGCCGCTGATGGTAGTGCCCGCAACGCCGCCGAGCTGCTCACCCAGACGGAGCACCTCCTGCTGGGCAAGGATCAGCGTTTCGTCAATCGCGTCAAGATCGCGCGTCGGCAGTTCGGCCAAACGCGCGAACCGTTCCGCAACATCGGAACTGGCCTGCTTGCCGCCCTTGCCGCCACCCATGCCGTCGCACACCACATACACGCCGTTGCCTGCGCAGGCGCTGTCCTGGTTGTCTTTCCTACGCAAGCCGATATTGCTGTTCAGACCGACCTCAATATGTTTGACGTTCATGAGTCCCGCCCTTTCACACCGATTTTCCGCAAGCGGATTTTCCGGAAGTGGAACACGTCCGCAAGCGATAGTTTCGCCCGCCACCTGCGGAACGTCGGCAGCGAGCCGAGCATGAACTTTCGTTCTTCGGCGATGTCATGCCAGTAGCGTTCCGCATGCTCCTGCGTGACATCGCCTCCGGAGAAGGCCGCGTAATCAGCCTCCCTGCCCAGCTCGAGCAGTGTATTGGCATCGAAGCCCATCTGTTCGGCGATGGCCTGCGCCTGCTCGTTTCTGGTGCCTTGGACGTCAAGGCCGCTTTGCCGGGCAAGCGCCGCGACCGCCTGCCATCCGGCAGCGACGCGTTGCGATGCGCTGCCATGCCTGCGAGCCCGAGCCAGGGCGATCGCCTTGATGGCGAGCAGCAGGCCGCAGACGATGAGCACCGTCCACAGAGGGCTGCCGTAGATGGCGACTTTTCTGACGATTCTGCCGAAACGCTGCCAGAACAGGCTCGTCGGCGTCTCGTCGGCCATGCTGCCGCCAAGCGACGTTTTGCCCTTGGCTTGGTTGTCGTCACGCAGCGGATCGGTAAGCGGCACCGGAGGCTGACGCACCAAGGTCTGCGGATTGGGCGGAGTGAGATTCTGGTTCTCGTCGGGAACCTTCGTTTCCTTCGGTGTCGGGTAGAACGCCACCCATCCGTAACCGTCCAGCTTGATCTCCACCCAAGCGGTCACATCGTTGCCGGTGAATTTCGTGGTGGTGGTTTTGCCATGCTTCTCGGTGCGGCTGTCGCTGATCTCGCCCTCGTCGTTCTTCGGCAGGAAGCCCAGCACCACGCGGCTCGGCAAGCCGAGACTGCGGGCCATAAGCGCCATCGCGGAAGCGTATTGCTCGCTGTCTCCGACCATCGCACTGCCGGCGAGCAGCTGGTCGATGCGATAGTTGCCGTGACCGGCCCTGGACGGGTAATCGCCATTCAAACCATGGGAGAACCAGCCGGATTCCCTGAGCTTGTCGGCAAGAGCCTGCGCGGCCTCGCCGCCCTTGGACTGGCCGCCCGCAATCGCGGTGGCCAGCTTATCCACGCAATCGGGCACATCCTCCGCCTTGGGCTGGCTGATGGAGGAAGCATTCGCCTTGGCGATCTCCTTATCCGTCGGCGTCCGCGGAATGACGCCGGTTTCCGTATAGGACAATCCCGGAGAGGTGCGCGAAGGGTAGATCGCCGACATGGTGTCGGTGTTGTAGTAGAACGAATCGGCGTCCGACGATGTGGCGAACTTCACGCTGGAAGCCGCGCCGGCCATCGGCAGCCAATAGTCGCTCAAACCGTCATCGACCGTGAATTTCGCGGTGAACCGCTTGCCGGCGGCGTTGTTTGCGATGGAATCGCCCACACGATGGTAGTTGGAGGAATCCGAAGCCATGGTGGAATCGGACAGGTTCCACACATTGCCGTCGAAACGGTCCATAACCGCCAAACGCACCGTGGAACCGGCCGGCAGATCGTCGACGGTCAGCAGCACATCGTCCTTATGGTTCTTGATATACGAACGCATGCCGTTCAACGGGCTGGTGTAATCGTACGGGCTCAGCGGCGGATCATAATGGTCGCGCAGAATGGTGCGGTTTTGCCCGACCACCAAGCATCCGCCGATCGCCACAGCCGAAGCCAGCAGCACGATGACTACGGAACTGAGCCAACGGCCCAATTCCAACAGTTTCCAACGCGCGCTGACCCAAACCACCAGCACGACCGCCATAATCGTGCCGATTGCCATACGGTAGAAGCCGCTCGACGTGCCAAGCAGCGCGCAGATCGCGAGATTCGCCACGACGGGAACGACCGCGACCATCGTAAGCCGGCCATCCTCCGCAACCGCGAAGATACCGGCCAGCAGCGCGGCCCACAGGCAGATCGTCCACACGGCGAGCAGCGAGCCGTCGCCGGTGCCGGTCGGCGGGTCGATGGCCAGCAGGTATTTGAACGAGCCGAGCATCCGCATCCACCCCTGCGTCAACGTGCGCAATGTGGGAATGACATGGGCGATGGTGGTGCCATTCAGGAAGATGACCGGGCCGACCACCAGCTGCGCACACGCCATGAACAGCATCTGCCACCACAGGCGCAACGCGGGAACGAGACCGGCAAGCGCCACGAGCGAGCCGATGATGGTGGCGGGGATTGCGGCGCTCGTCCAAGACAGGGCGGAGCCGTATACGTCGATGAGGTTGCTGGCTGCGGCGATGGTCAGCAGGGCGGCGACCGTGAGGCTTGCGTATTGCGCGGCGTGTGGCTGGTTGGTGTTGGGCATGGCTGGGGACTTGCCGCTGCGGGACATCCAGATGACGGAGTGGGTGGAGTTCGCCCATGAGCCGGTGCCTGTGCCGGTCGCCATGCCAGTGTTGGTGTTGGCGGAGTTGGTGCCTGTGCCGGTGAGGTTGCCGGTGAAATTGCCGGTGTTGGTGAATGTGGTGCTCATGCCAGCACCCCCATGATCATGGGGAGGTCGTTGAGGTCTCCCACGGTTGCCAAGGTGAAGTCGGAGTAGCGTTTGATGGCGCGCGGTTGGCCGGTTGCGGCTTGAAGCACCACGCAGGTTGCGGAGCGGGGGAGTGCGAGGACCATGTGTTTGATGTCGTCGATGGTTTTGAGCCTGCCGACGGTGAAGAGGTAGAAGGATGCGTCGGGGGCATGTTCGAGAGTGGTTTGCGCGAGGTTGGGATTGTCGTCGATGTCAGGGTCGATGCCGCTGCAGCCATCGAGAAATTCCGTGGCGTTGCGCGGAATGGCGTGCGTGGAACCGGCATGCGCGGTGACTGGCCGGTTCTGCTGCAGGCATTGCACGCCGATGGAGGCGTGGACGGATACGGCCAGTTCGAATTCCTGGGAATCGATGTAATCATCCGGGTTCACGCTGATGGTCAGAGCGGTGTCGGTACGGCGGGTGGCTTCGTATTGGCGGATCATAAGCGATCCGGTTTTCGCGGAGCTGAGCCAATGCACGTTGCGTACGTCATCGCCGGGCTCGTATTCGCGCAGGCCGTAGAAGTCGAGGTCGTCGTCGACGATTTCGCCGCTTGGCTGACCTTCCAAATCGCGTGGAATGCCGGCGTTCAGGGTGCTGAGCAGCACGGTCTGCGGATGAATGAACACGTTGATCTGGTCCACGAGTTTCTTTTCGTGGCGGATCAGACCGAACGGGTCGCCTTTGCGGATGGATAGCGGGCCGATGGGCAGCACCGCGCGGCTGACGGCGGTGAATTCCACAGTCGTCTGGCGTGACTGGCCTGCGGCGAGCATGGGAATGGCGAACCGTTCGTGGTTGTCTCCGATGGGCAGGTCGCCGCGCGCCGACGTGGTGGGGGTGCGGCCCGGATTGTCCACGCAGACGTCGACTTTCACCGTGTCTGACACCGTGACACGTCTGCTGGACACGTCGATGGTGGCTTGGAACGAGGTGTTGCCAAGGGAAAGCATGACCGCCGCGGCCAGCATGACCGCGAACACCACCGCCATGGCCAGCAGCTCATGCCACCCCAGCAGGACGAACGCCACCAGCGAGGCGACGGCGAGCGCCGCCACCGCCCAGCCAAGCGGCGACACGTATGAGGTGGCCAGTCGCTTGATGCGATGTTTGAGGCGGCGTAGGGATCGTTGGATGGTCCGTCTGCGCTGCACTGTGTGCGAATGCCGCATTCCTTGACCTTTCGGATTGTGTGGTGCGTATGCCGGGGTGGATTGTGTTTCAGGCGTTGGCGCCCAGGGTCGGGGCCGGCACGTCTTCGAGGATCTGGCCGATCATCTGTTCGGGGGTGTTTCCGGCGAAGGTGGCTTCGGCGGTGAGGGTGATGCGGTGCGCGAGCACGGGTACGGCGAGGTTTTTGACGTCGTCGGGCACTACGTAGCCGCGGTTGTCGGAGGCGGCCCATACGCGCGCGCAGCGGGTCAAGGCGAGCGCGCCTCGCATGGAGGAGCCGACTTGGATGCGTTCGTTGTGGCGGGTGGCTTCCACCAGTCGCACGATGTATTCGAGGATCGCGTCGTCGAGATGCACGGTTTCGCTGATGTTGCGCATGCGCAGCACGTCTTCGCCGGTGAGCACCGGATGCACGGTGGCGGCGCGGTCGGTGACGTTGACCTGCTTCAGGATGTTGACGCTCACGTCGTGGCTTGGATAGCCGATGGTGGTTTTGATGAGGAAACGGTCCATCTGCGCTTCCGGCAGCTTGTAGGTGCCGAGCTGTTCGATCGGGTTCTGGGTGGCGATGACCATGAACGGCTGCGGCACCGGGTGGGTGACGCCGTCGACGGTGACCTTCTGCTCTTCCATGACTTCGAGCAGTGCGGACTGTGTTTTCGGTGAGGCGCGGTTGATTTCGTCGGCGAGCACGATGGACGCGAAGATCGGGCCTTCGCGGTATTCGAATTCGCCGCGCTTCTGGTCGTAGTAGGTGACGCCGACCACGTCGGACGGCAGCAGGTCCGGGGTGAACTGGATACGTTTGAACGACATGTCGATGGAGTTGGCAAGGCCTCGCGCCAGCTGGGTTTTGCCGGTGCCCGGGTTGTCTTCGAGCAGGATGTGCCCGCCGACCACCATGGCTGTGGCGCATTGGCGGATGGGTGCTTCCTTGCCGACCACGACCTGGGAGACGTTGTCTACGAGCTTGGCGAACTTCTCATGGAATTCGGTGATGTCTTTGCTGGGTGCGGTCATCATGGACATGTCGACGACCGGCTGGGATTGTTTGACGGGCTGTACAGGCTGGCTGGGCTGGACGGGTTGGGTTGGCTGGACGGGCTGCTGCGCGGGCATTGCGACTGCCGGATTGGCGGCCGGTTGGCGAAGGTTCTGCGGCATCGGCTGACGGAACCGCGGCTGGTTCGGCGTTGCCGGGGCGGACTGTTGCGGCAACGCCGGTTGGGTGGTGCCGTGCGCGCTCAGCAGCGTGCCCTCCGGATCCTCATCGGCTTGCGGCTGCTCCGGCAGATTCGGCGTGTGGAACGCCGGCTGCTGCTGACCGGGTTGGCTGGGAACGCTTGGATTATGGCCGATGGAACCCAGCTGGGTGGCGTCATCGAAATCGTTGCTCATGGGTTGCTCCTTGCTTGTTGTGTTGCTCGTGTGGATGGTTCGTTGTGTTTGCGATTGCTGTGATCGTCCGTTTCACCATCTGGCGTAGTAGGCCAGGCCGCGGATCCAAGGCTTGGATGCGCCGTCGACGGTGGACAGGGCGACGGAGGATGCCACAGGCCGGTCATTCCGCGTGGCCGCTTCGCCTTCCGTGGACGCGTCAGAATCCGATGGCTCCGACGGTTTTGATGGTTCTGAAGGTTCCGACGGTTCGGGTTTCGGCGTGGGAGTCTTGTACCTGTCATGGTCCAGCAGTGTGCCGCCATTGTCCTCGTTGTTGAGCGCGGTGTCGGTGCCCACCACCTTCGCCTTCCACGCGTAATCGGCTCCGGTCGGCAGCACGTCCTTGACGTTCAGTTTGTCGGAGCCCAATGCCCAGGCGACGTCATAGGATTTGCCGTCCGCGGTGAAGGTGATCACGGTTTTGCCGGGCTGGCCGTACATGTTCACCGATCCGCCGCTGACCTTGATGATGTTCGGATCATTGGCGTCCCACGTCAGCATCGGCGCGTTGACGGCGGCCTTCACCTTGCGGACGTATGCCGGATCGGCCCTGCCGGACTTGGAGGTGCTTACCGCGCCATTGAAATGCTGCGTGACGGAACCCGAGGAACAGGACTGCCATTCCTTGAGCGGGAAATCGTGCGATCGTTCGGAAGCGCCGGCATGGTAGGAGCCGAGTCCGTCCGCGCTCACCGTGAACCCGTCGGCGTGGCCGTTCTCCTTCCAACTGACTACGCACACGTCGTCATGCCCCTTGACGCTGACCGATTCGGGTGCCTTCACCGCGTATTTCGGTGTGAAACGTACGGTCGAATCGTCGCTGGTCGTTTTCTCCTTGCCGACCACCGCCGCCTTGATGGTGTATTCCCTGGTGTTGAGATCATGATCCGGAATCTTGAAATCGTAGGATCCGGAACATCCGTCGATGCTTGCGCTGACATCTCCGGAAATCTCGACGGCCTTGCATCCCGCGTTGCGGGTGTTGCCCACGGATTCGACGGTGACGGTTCCCGTGGTGTCGTCGTTCGTCACGGAGATCTTCGGCGCATCGGGCTTGCCCCACGGCTTGACCGCGTCGGACGCCTTGGACGGTTGGCTCCAATTCACCTTGTTGTGGGCGCGTACCGTAGCCGTGTACGAGTCGCCGTCGGAAATCGCGTTGTTATCGAAAACAAAATCGATTCCGGTGGAATTTGTCGTCTGCTTGGACGGTGCGTTCCTGCCGGACAAAGTCACCTCGTAATTGTTCACCGACGAGAAATTGCCGTCCGGAGCCTTCCACGTGACGCTCACCGTGTTGCCCTTCACACTGGCCGTCACATCCGTCGGCGCATCAGGCAGCTTGTCCGGCGTGCCCTCGACGGCGTTGGAATCCTTGGACCAGCCGACCTCGTTCCTGGCCTGCACCTTGAACGAGTAGGTCTTGCCGTTCTTCAACCCGTCGATGAGACAGGAGGTTTTCTGCCCGCACGAGCGCTCGCCGGACGCGTCTCCGCCCCACATCACCTTGTATTCGGTGATCGGGCTGCCGTTGGCCGAACCGGCCGTCCAGCTCAGATTCACGGCGCCATCCTGCGGGTCGCCGGACACCGCGGAAAGCAGCGGCGCATCAGGCTTGTCCATCACCGAAACGCTGATGGTGCCGGTCACCTCACGTTCCTTTGTTTTGGTGGCGTCGCGCACGGTGACGACCACCTTGTTGGTGTTCGCGCCGATGTCGGAAGCCGCCCTGATGGACACCACGCCGTTGGACGGGCAATCCACCGTCAGCTTCGACGCGCCATCGGACGTGCATCCGGTCACCGTCAGCGGAGTGTCGGGGAACGGATTGTACGCGTCGGACAGCAGATTCACCTGCTCGCTGGAACCGGCCTTGATTTTCACGGTCTTCTCGGTGACACGGGCGAGCGGCCTGTTGGACGCGGTGACGCGCACGGTCATACCGGCGCTCACCGTACCCTTCGCATATTTGATCGAGACGGGCACGCTCACTGTGGTGTCCGGCGTGGCCGTCTTGTCCGCGGACACGGTCAACGTGCCGGAGGGAGACACTCTGGCATCCACACTGCCGGAATTCACGCCGCCGGAATACGAGTACTGCTTCTCATCCTCGTACAGGCCCGACGCCGAATGGGTCAGCGCCGTCAGATCGATGGTAGTGGCCTTCTCGCCGGCCACCACATCGACGGTGGAGGATGAGAACGTCGGCGGCGGAACCTCACGTCCGATCACCGTGATCGGAAGCGTGAGCACCGCCGAATTGACGATCTTCACCTTGTCGTTCTTGTCTCGCTTGCCGTCCACCGCGGTGAAGGTGATGGACGCGGGACCCGCGTAATCCTTCGGCGCGGTGAACCTCAACGTCTGGTCGTTGACGTACAGGTCGCCGTCCGCGGCCTTCGTGGCGCTCACCGAATCGGCGCCGTCCACATACGCGGTCTTGCCCGCGCCCACACGCACGTAGTCGGCGATGTTGATGGTGATGGTCTCACGCGCATTGACCTTCAACGCCGGCGCCTTCGGACGTAGAACCGGCGGAAACACGCCATATGCGGGCACTTGGATGAACGCGGTGGACGTGATGCCGTACGTCGTGTTCGTGACGGTGTACGGCACCGCGCGCGCCTCGTCGGTCAGATCAACGGTGATGATGGTGGAATCCTTGCCGCCCTTGACATGCGCATGGTCGGTCGCGGAAGGATCCACGCCCACCTGAAGCTCGTCGGCGGTGCCGGACGGATTGGCGATCCACTGCGAAACGTCCACGTCCACGGATTTCTTGTCGATCGTGGCGGCGGCCGGAACACGGTAATCGTACGCGGTCGGCGGGTCGATGGCGGCGTTCTCGTCGACATTCACCGTCAACGTCGCCGAATCGGACAGGCCGGCCTTGTCCTTGACGGTGTAGACCACGTAATACGTGCCCGCCTGCTTCGGCGTGGTGAACGACAGCATGTTGTCAACGACCTGAATGCCGTCGATGCCTTGCGATTCCACGTCCTTGGCCACGGTCAGATCAGTATTGTCCCCGGAAATGTCGTTCTGCGCCACCGGCACGGTGGCCGCGGTGTTCGGACGCAGCGTGATCTCGTCGTCGCGCGCGTACACACCCGAATCGGCTCCGGATTTGAACACGCCCACACGCACCTGCGCGGTGGCCCTCTGACCGGTCCAATCCTCCACGGCGTAGGAGAACGTGTCCGTTCCGGACGAATCGGCATACGCCTCATACACCAGATACGTGGCGCCCACCTCGCTGATACGGCCCAGTTTCGGCGCTTTGTTGCCCAAGCCGAGCAGCTGCACGTCATCGCCGTCAGCGTCGATGCCGGTGAGCGTGATCGGAATCTGCACCTTCTGACCGGCCGCCACCTGCGCCTCGACGTCGGACGGTGTCGGAGCCGCCTTGTTGGACGCGTCCTTCTGATGCACGTTGATGGTGATGGTGGCCGAGGCCGCGTTGCCGAGATTGTCCTTCACCGTGTAGGTGACGGGGAAGGAGCCGGTTTGTCTGGTGGCCTGATAGCGCACGGTGTCGCCGGACACGAACACCAGACCCTTGAACGTGTTCTTGTCATACTGCAAATCGTTCTGCAGGCTCACCGTGGTGCCGTCGGAATACGTGACATGGTCGAGCACGTCCACGGACACGATGCCTTCGGTGCGCACCTGTGTGGTGATGTTCTCGGCCTTCGGCACGGAATTCGACGTGGTCAGCGCCGGCGGCTGCAGGACGATGACGCCGGTCGACGATCCGGCCGCGTTGGCCACGGTGTAGGAGATCCGCACCGGCTCGGTAGGCACCTGACGCGCGGTGATATAGACGCGCTTGTTGCTCACCACACCGGTTTTGATGCCGCTTTGCGCGTCCGCGGTGACGCTGGTCACCGACAGCACGCCGCCCATCGGGTCGACGTCGTTGGCAAGCGGCTCCACGATCGCGGTATTGTCCGCACCTAGCAGCGCCACGTCGTTCGCCGCGATTGGCTTGGCGGCGTCTCCGGCCACCGCCTGCACCTCCACACGAGCCAGACCGGTCGACGGAATGGAACCCTGCGTGATGGTGTACGGCACATAGTAGGTGCCGGGATTGGAGGCGGTGAACGTGATCGACATGTCGGTGGCGTTCATGGTGGTGGCCGCGCCAGACGGCGTCTCCACCGCGGTCAATTCGGCCGGTTCGACGGACGTGCCGTGCACGTACGGTTTGAGCGCGATGGTGGTGCGGGTGTCGGGCGTGGTCTGTTTGACCACGGGGTCGATGACCGCGCCCAGCGTGTTCGCCGGCTTCACGGAGAAGTAGATCATGCCGATGCCGGTCTGCTGGCCGTCGGACACCGTGACCTCGATGCCCGCCCTGCCGGACGACATCGAACCGGCGTTGAAGACCAATTGTCCGTCGGCTCGCGTGGACACCGTCACCTGATCGGTGTTCTGCGGCGATGCCGACACCAAGGTCAGCGGATCGCCGTCGGGGTCGGAGAAGCTGCCCAACGCGTTCGCGGTGTACGAAGCACCCTGCTCCACGTCGATTTCCGGCGGAGTGTCGCTCTGCAGCGGCGCATGGTCGTCGCCGCCGGCCAGCGTGAGCGACACGGTGGCGCTGGACGTCTGCCCGCGCCCGTCGGAAATCTCATAGCTGAAGGACACGTTGCCCGCGGCGGCACCGGAGGCGTCGAGCTGCAGATACCGGCCGTCATAGACGGGGGAGACGGTGATGTTCGCGCCATCCGGAGCGCTCACCGACGTGATGCGCAGCACGGAACAGTCGGTCTGCTCGTCGTTGCGCAACACGTCGAGAATCTGCTGCGATCCCACGCGCGCGCCGAACGAATCGTCCACGGCCTTGATCTGCCCCGACTGCGCCGAACAGTTCTTGCTGAAATTGTGCTGGTTGTTGGCGCTGTCGTTGTTCTGCTGCTGTTGCTTCGACTGCTTGGTCTCCACCTTGTTCCACTGGATTTTGATGACCTTGGTGGACTCCTGCGGATTCCACACATTGCCGTTGACCACGTCGTTGAGCACCACCAGACGATGGTTGGTGCGGAACACGAGCTGCGAGGTGGGATTGACATCTTCCAACGAGGAAAACTGTGCGTCCTTGTCGTTCGCCGCGCACACCCTGATGTAATTGTTGGCCTTCTGCGCCCACGCGGCGAACACGCAGCCATTGGTGGACACCGGCTGCGCGGCATCGCCCTTGCCGGCATTCGGCAGCTGCGTGACCTTTTTGCTGCCCAAATCGACCATGGCGATGCCCCGCGGCGTGGAAACCGCCACCCAGCCAGTCTGCCTGCCATCCGTGGACGGCGCCTGCAACGTCGCCTGACCCTGCAGGCCGATATCCGCGCTGCCCTTCGGCCAGAACACCTTGCCGGCACCGGCTACGACCGGCGTCTTGCCGACCACGGTGAACGATTCGACATTCGTGGCGCCCTTGATCGTCGCATCCTTGCCGGGTGTTCCCTGAGGTCCGTCGACACTGAGCACCGCGCCGTCGGACGTGCGGTAGCCGTAGACGACACCGTCATGCGTCACCGCGATACGGCCACCCGACCCCAGCTTCATCTTCGGCGAATCGGTGGTCGGATTCATGGATTTCACATCATCGGCGGACCCGACCCACACATTGCCCGTCTTGACGTTGATGAACGCCGCGGTGTTGCCTCCGACGACGGTCCGCATATCCGATTTGATGGTGGTGTTGCCGCTTTCGCTGACGGTGGAGGCCTCGATGTTGCTGGCCTTCGTACCTTCGGAGATCACGGTGGAGCCATCATGCTGGGCCACGTCGAACCGGGCCGCAGTGGAGGCGACGCCCGCGTCGGCGTCCCGGTTGCGCACGTTGAAACGGGCGGTCTTGCGGTCCTTGAGCGAAGTGACCCACACGGTGCCATCGTCGAGCTGCACGTGACGTTGCGTCACCGAACTGACGATGACGGCTCCGGCGACGATGCCCAGCAACAGCAGCAGCATGACGATCGGCGTGATCCACCGGCGACTGCCGGAAGGCAGCAGCTTGCGCAGCATCGACCCGAATCGCAACTGCCGTTCGTACGATTGCGCCGACTGGTTCTCGGCGTTCCTATGCTTGCTCATCGACTGGCTCTTCCCTGATTGTGCCCAAACTTTGCTTGACCGCGCATCCAACCGCATGCGCCTACCTGTTTGCCCGCATGCATGCCGGGCTGTATTGGTTCGTATCGGTTCATGTCACCCGCATCCGGTCGCAAACTCACGGCTTGGCCGCGCACGCGATCATGGGATTCTCGGACATCTGCCGGTCCGCGCGAACCAGACTCACCTGCACGCACGTCTGCGCGCCGTCGGCCGGATCGATTTCGATACTCGTCGACTCCGTGGTGGTGCCCTGCGCGTTCGGGTCGGTTCCCGAATCGCCGACCAGCGACCACGCGTACGAATCGCCATCCTTCGGCGAAGGATTGACCCATGTGAACCGCACTTTGCCGTCGGCGGTGTATTCGCCCGTAAGATCCTGCACGCTCGGCACACTGCCCGACGTGATCGCCGAATCGGGATCGTCCTCGGCATGGTTCTGGGCGCCATGGTTCTGCACCTGCACCTTGCTGTTGTCGGAGGACGCATCCATATTCGGCATGACGACGGTGACGAACGCCAACGCCATCACGACCACGGCGGCCGCCGCAGCAACCGTGACGGCCAACGGCTTCGCCCACCGGGCATGCTGTTTCGCAACCGGGGCGGACTGGTCGAATGTGGAAGTCTGCGCGTACATGTTCTGCGGATAATCCGGCACACCCTCGACGGTGGTCTGCACGGCACGGCTATACAAGGCCTGTTGCACGCGCTGCATGTCGCGCGCGAACTCCAACGCGGAATAGTAACGATCCTCGGGCGTACGGCTCAAGGCCTTACGCAACACCCGTTCCACTTCGGCCGGCACGTCGGGACGGTTGAGCTTGGGCAGCGGATTGTTGAGAATGACGGACTTGAGCCGTTCGGCCCGCACCTGCCGTTGGGAATCGCCCAGCACATCGGCGTAGAAATACTCGTACGGCGATTGGCCGATCAGCATGGCGAACAGCGTGGCGCCAAGCGAATAGATATCGGACGATTCATTGCCGCCACCGCCTTGGGCAAGCACCTCCGGCGCGGCCCACGCGATGGTGAAGCCGACACCCGGACGCCCATAGACGGACCCGGCGATGCCGAAATCGGCGAGCATGGGCATATTGTGCGCGTTGATGAGAATATTGCTGGGCTTGATGTCTCGATGGATGATGCCTTTGCGATGCGCGGTGAACAGCGCGCTCGCCAGATCGATACCGACGGTGAGCATCTGGTCGGCGGTGAGACGGCCATGCTCGAGGAACGTCTTGTAATTGCCGCCCGGAGCGTATTCGAACACGGTGTAGCCGCGCCCGTTGACGGTCACGCCGTTCTCATAGACGGAAAGAATGTAGGGGTGTGTGGAGATCTGCCCCATGAAATTCGCTTCGGAACGGAAGCGGACCGCGGCACGTGGGTCGAGCGTGTTCTTGCTGATTTTGATGGCCACCTGACGGGCCGGGGAAAGCTGCTGGTACAGGTACACGTCGGCTTCGGAACCGGAGCCCAGCCGTTTGATCAGTGTGTAGCCGGGAATCTGAGGGGGAATGCTCCTTGAGGCTTCCATGCTTCCTCTTTCCTGTAGTTCCTGCCCGGTTCCGTGCGTTGCGTCTATGCTTCGACCGTACTCGTCGTCATGGGCAGGCCGTCTGTTCGCTGTTGAACCTTCCCGGGCTGCGCCGCTAGTCAATCTTATTGGTGGCGGTGTCCGAAAAACTTTGTAGAGGGTATCGATGTCCATATATAAAGATGGCGGTGTCCACGATGACGTTTTCAGGACGGCTTCGGACGATGATATGCGATTCGTAGCCGGACCGTTCGGCTAAGCTGGGGAGACATGATGGATGTGGACGATCTCGATGACGCGACATTGGTTGCGGGGGCACCCCGCAGCGGCAAGACCCGGTTCTCGCTGGACATGCTGGTCGCTGCGATGAAGCGGCATGGCGACGCGTACGCCGTGATGACGGTCTCCGGCAGACAGGTGGCCGACCGGCTCGGCGACACCGTGATCCGCGAACTGTCCGCGATCTCGCAGGCACGCCCCGTCACCACCCTGCCAGCCGTCGCGTTCCGCATCATGACCGCCGTGCGATCGCATGCCGGACAACCCCTGCCGAAACTGCTCAACGGGGCCGAACAGGATGTGGTCATCCGCCGCGTGCTCGCCAAGCATGCCGAACATGCCGAGCACGGCGACGAATGCTCCACCTGCGCGCTATTGCGCACCTACTTCGTGGTCGCCGACTGGTCGGGCATGGTGGTGGACGACGCCACCGACGCCTTCGCCAACCAGCTGCGCGACATGCTTGCCCGCATGAACGAGATCGGCGCGAAACCGGAACTCGAAGACGCGCTGATTTCCCGCGCTGCCGACGAGCACGGCACGCTTGACGAACGACGCGAACGACTGCGCGTGCAATGGCGGCTCGCCTTCGCGCTGCGCGCCGAATACAACCAGGCCATCAACGAGGCATATCCGGACCAATACCGTCTCGACGCCTCGCAGCTCATGATCGACGCCGCGGCCGCCGTGAACGAAGCCGAAACGTCCGACCTGCCGAAACTCGTCATCGTCGACGATTTCCAGGACGCCACACTCGCCGGCTTCGACTTTCTCACCGCATTGCGCAACCGTGGCGTGCGACTGCTGCTCGTCGGCAACCCCGACGAGGCGGTGCAGACGTTCCGCGGATCGTACCCTGAATATTTGTTCAACATGGCGCAATCGCGATTGGGCACGCGACTGGTACGGCTGGAACCGTCCCATATGGCCGAAGGCACGGACCTGGCCGCGGTGGCGAGCCGCGTGAGCCTGACCATCGCCAGCACGGAATCGACCGACGACGCGCTGGCGAACCGCCCCGGCAAAATGCCGGCCATCGCCATACCGGAGACGCACGACGGCAGTCTTGAAGCCGCGATGTACCGTTCCACCGTCGAAGAACTCGACGACGTGGTGTGGAAAATCAAAACCGAACATCTCGAACACGGCCGCGACTGGAACGACATGGCCGTGATCGCCCACGACAACGCCACCGTGCGCACGTTCGGCGAACGGCTACGCGCCGACGGCGTGCCCGTACGCTATTCGAGCGTGACCCACCCCCTCAAGGACGAACCGTTCGTGCAGGGCCTGTTCTCCATGATCGAACTGGCCGAACTGAAACGGCAAGGCATCGCCACCTCGTCCATGAACCTCGACACGGCCGGCGCATACGTGCGCTCACGCGTCGCATCAATCATGAACTCGCCGCTGATCACCACCCCCGGCGAACGTCCGGCTCGGCTGTGCGTGGTCGAATCGGCGATGAACGCGCTCGGCTCGCTGGCCACGGTTTTGCATGACGATACAGCCGATCCGACCACGTCCGACACGTCCGGACGCGCGCTGCTGCCACAGCTGATCGACGATTGGAACGATTACGTCGAAACCTTCCACACCGCACGCGTGGCGGCATCGGCGTCGGACACGGAAAACGCTGCCGACATGGGCCTGCCGGCAATCGACACCGACGACCGGCTGATGACGGGAGAGCGTGCCGCTGAGGACGCGGACGAACCATCCTTCGGCATGAACGCGCTGTACATCCTGCTATTGGAAGGCGACACTGACCGCGTGCTCGACGCGATCGCCTCCGTACTGGGCCGCAAAGACCCCCAAGCGCAAGCCTTCGCACGCCTGTGGAAAACGCTTGACGATACCCTGCGGTCGGAGGCACGCCTGACATCCCACGAACCGCAATACATGCTCGACTGTGCATGGCAGGCGTTCGGCAAAGCCGAAATCTGGCAGAAAACGGCGTTGCGCAACAACGCCGAAGGCCGCGCGGCCAACGACCGGCTCGACACCGCGATGCGCCTGTTCAGCTACGCGTCCGGCGGCGAATCGAACGGCGTGACGGCAGCGCACACCATCGACGCGTTCATCGAACAGGTCCGCGCGCTCGCCATCGAAGCCGACTCCCTGGCGCACACCGCGCCGATCGATCAGGCCGTGACGCTCGCCACGCCCGCCGGAGCTGCCGGAAAACATTGGAAACTAGTATTCATGCCTGCGTTCCAACAAGGCCAATGGCCGAACCTCGCGCCGCGCAACACCCTGTTCGGCGGGGAGGAGCTCGCCGACATCATGCTGCATGGACGACTGTCCGACGACATCGTCACCTCCGCAGGCCGCGAAAACGCGCAGCTCGCCGCGGTGCTCGCCTCCGAACAGAAAAGCCTCCTTGTGGCGCTCACCCGCGCCGATGAGCGCGTGACGGTAAGCGCGGTCCTCAACGAAGACCATGTGCCGTCCGACTTCCTCTACGGCTACCTGCCGGAATGGTTCGATCGCGACCGGGATGCCGATGCGGAAACACGCGTGTACACGGCGGTCGGCGAGGCCGGCGAATACGCGGGACTGGAGGCCGGCCCACGTGGCCTGGTCGCCGCCGCGCGAAGCGTGCTGGCCCATGCGCCGACCGATTCCCCCCAAGCGCGCGATGCCGCGCAAGCCTTGGCGTTGTTGGCATCGCATGGCATCGCCGCCGCGAATCCCGACAATTGGGCGTTCCTTACGGAACATGCGGGAGCCGACGATATGACGGAAATCGACGGCAAGATGGAATCTGACGGAAAAACGGAGCATGCCGACAAGGCGAAGCTTATCGAACAACCGGAATCCATCGAAAAAACAGACGGCCAATCCGACGTGGTCACCCTTTCTCCATCCGCCGTGGACAGTTTGTGGGCGTGCCCGGTGTGCTGGATGCTGGAGAACCGTTTCGCCGGCCCACGCATGGGCAGCGCGGCCACCAGCTTCGGCTCGCTCATCCACGCCGTCGCGCAACAGGCCACCGAAGCCGGCCTCGACCTGCCCCAAAACCACACCGCGGTAAGCGACGAGGACAACATCGACGAAATCGCCCAATGGATGATCAGCCGATACAAGACCCTACGTGGCGACCTCAACGCCATCGACGACCCCGAGGAACGGTACAAGGCGCTCGGCAAGGACGCGAAGGCGTCGGTCGCATTGCGCAACATCGCCACATATTTCGTCAAGTCGAACCGTACGGGATACCCGTCGAACAACACCGAAACCATCACCGTGGGAACATTGGACCATGCCGAAGCGGAACGGCAGTTCGCCGCGCGATTCGACTTCGACGACATCCTCGACGCCTACAACGCCATCGACGGCAACGCTCCGATCTCCCGCGACGAACTCATCGCCATCATGGGCGCGCTCGTCGACGGCTGGCCGGAAACCGGCATGAGCGACCGGCTCACCGTACGCCTGTCGGGCAGAATCGACCGTCTTGAACACCGCCGTACCGCAGACGGCCGCGAACAGGTACGGCTGATCGACTACAAAACCGGCAAAGTGCCAAACGGACGCTCCCTGTTCAGCGACCTGCAGCTCGTCTGCTACCAGCTGGGCCTCGCATTCCCGGAACACGGCGGAAAACGCGGCGCGCAGGCGATCGCAGCCATGCCGGACATCACCCAAAGCGCCCTGTTCCACGTCATGGAATACGCGGCACCCGCGCCACGCAAAGGGCAAGGCGACGAAGCGTACCACCAGCAGGCGCTGTTCGCCGGCGGAAGCATCAACGCGGGCGATTTCATACCCCGCAAATACGTGCCCAAAATGGCCAGCGTCTTCACCAGCGGCCTCGACGACGTCGAACGGCCGGCGCAGGTCAGCGAAGAACATTGGAAGCAACTTCTGGAATCGCGGTCGAAGATGACGGTATGGTCGCTGACCATGATCTCCCGCGTCTTCTATGCGGCCGCGGCGAGCCGGGCCACCCGCATCACCGCGCGTCCGACCGTGGAACACGTCGGATACTGCAGAACGTACGGCAGTGGGGTCTGCCCGGCCTGCCAAGGCGAGCAGAACACCGTATTCGAAAGGACCGTGGCATGAACGGGAGTAACGGTATGAACGGAAGCATGTCAACGAACGGGGCCACAGCAAAGGGCGATGCGATGGGCACTGTGCCGGCCGCCACGCCGAAATTCACCGACAGTCCGGAACAGGCCGCCGTCATCCAAGCCCCCTCATACGAGGACGTGGTCGTGGTGGCGGGCGCCGGCTCCGGCAAAACCTACACCATGACCCGCCGCATCATCACCCTCATCGACCAGGGCATCAGTCCCGAGAAGATTCTGGGCCTGACCTTCACACGCAAAGCCGCCTCCGAACTGCTTTCGCGCGTCTCCGCTGCCGTGATACGCAACCAAGCCGGACGCGGTACACGCGTCGCCTTCCTCAAACCGGAAGTCTCCACCTATGACGCGTTCTTCCAAACCATCGTGCGCCAATACGGCCTGCTCGTCGGCTTCGACCAAAACACGCAGCCATTGAGCGAAGCCGGAGCGCTGCAGCTCATCCACACCGTGCTCGACAAGCACATGGACCAGCTCATGGCCTTCGACCAAGGCGGCGACGAACTCGGCAAATTCTCCACCATCGCCGGCAACGTGTTCACCCTATCCAACGCCATCGCAGGAGCCATGATCGGCAGCGACTGCACCAGCTTCGACGAAGCCGTGGAACGCGTGCGCGCATGGGATAAGGCGTTCGTGGCGCAAGTGGCCAAAGCGCTTGAAGACGAGGACGTTCCCGATGACGAGCCGAAAGTGGGCAAGGCTCCGAAACAGAAGAAAAAGGAATCCGACACCGCCTTCGAAACCCGCATGCGCGAATACCGCGCCCAATGCCACCAACTCTGCGTCTACAAGACCGCGCAATTGGCCGGCACGGCCCGCAAACGCGACCTGCTACTCGACCTCGTGGCCGACTACCACGCCGAAAAACGCGCCCTCAACATGGCCGAATTCAGCGACTTCACCATCGCCGCATTCCAACTCGTCACCCGATTCCCCTCCATCGGAGCCACCTACCGCAAACGCTACACGCACGTGCTGCTCGACGAATACCAAGACACCTCCACCACGCAGGCGGCCCTCCTGACCGCACTGTTCCACGCCGATTCCACCCATCGCAGCGCGGTGAACGCCGTCGGCGACCCCTTCCAATCGATCTACGCATGGCGAGGAGCCAGCCCCGGCGCATTCCGCATGCTGCAACACGACTTCGGCCACGACGCCACCGACAAGCCCTACACGCTGACCGTCACCCGACGTAACTCGCGCATGGTGCTCGAAGCGGCCAACAATCTGACGAAACCATTGCGCCTGCCCGCCAGACGTCGCGGCAGCTCGCTTATGCGCGAAGTGGACGTGCCCCCGCTCGCCAACATCGACAATGCCCCCGAAGGTACGCTCGGCGTGCTCGGCTACGCCACATTCGGCCAGGAAATCGACGCCGTCGTACGCTTCGCCAAACAAGCGATCGCACTGCACACGCCAACCGAAAACGAGCTCGCCGACGGAGCCAAAGACAACCGTCCGCACGTGGCGCTCCTGTTCCGCTCCAAAACGCAGATGCCAGCCTACGAGGACGCACTGGAACAAGCCGGCCTCACCACACTCGTCGTCGGCCAGGCCGCACTCCTGGAACGTCCCGAAATCAAAGACATCCTCGCCCTGCTGCACGTCGTATGCGACCACACCGACAGCGCCGCGCTCATGCGGCTGCTCGCCACGCCACGATTCGGCCTGTCCGCCGACGATCTGCAGGCGCTCGCCGGCATCGCCGAACGGCTCAACACCGCGCAACGCTACCGCGCGCTCGTGTCGGCCGGCATCGTGGAGGCGGATGCGAATCCGTCCGACGCCGACATCCGCGCCACCGTGCGCGCCTACCGCGACCAAGTGCCCAACGCCGTCTTCCTGATCGACGTGCTGCTGCGCGGCGATCTGCGGCACCTCGTCGACGGCGTATTGAGCCGTACGGGAGCCGCGAGCGTCATCCACGCCGGTCGCGTCATCCAACAGGTGCAGCGCACGGCCGGCCATCCGTTGCCGGAAGTGGTACGCACGGCCATCACCGCGCTCGGACTGGACATCGACCTGCTGCTCGCCGAACGGATGCGGCATCCGGATGCCGGCAATCGTGCCACATCGCATGCCGCTTCGTCACTCGACGCGATGCTGTCTCTGGTGGACACCTACTTGCAGGAAATCGCCGCGCAGGGCACGCCAAGCCTGCGCGCGTTCATCTCGTGGGTGGATTCGCTGCGTGACGCGTCCGACGACAACGCCACCGCACCAGATACCCCCGTCGATGTGGTGCTCATGACCGTGCACCAGTCGAAAGGCCTGGAATGGGACGCCGTGGCCGTGGTCGGCATGCGCGACGGCACCTTCCCGTCCAGTCAAGGCGACCACCTGAGCGTCAAAACGGACGAAGACCATCCGGGCGGTCGGCGCGACGGCGTATGGGAGCCGCCGGAATACTTCGAAAAAGCCCACACTTGGCTGGAAGACCCGTCCGCGGTGCCGGTTCCGGTGCGCGCCGACGCGGATATCCTGCCACGATTCCCGCACGACGCGCCCATCGGGGGCAATCCCGTGGGATCGCTCGACGGATTGGACGATGCGGAAGTGATCGACGACGAGGTGTTCGGCACCTTGCGAACCATGGCCGTCGACGATATGGAAGGAATGGATCCGGCAAGCCTGTACCTGACGCAACAGGAGGAATACGGCCGCCGACTGCACGCCGACGAACGCCGTCTCGCCTACGTGGCGTTGACGCGCGCCCGCTACGAGGCGCTGCTCGTATACAGCGGATGCAACGAGACGAGCCGCGACTCCCGTCTGGCGGAGGGAAAGAAAAGCGCCGCGCCGTCGAATTTCTGGCTGGAGACGCGCGATTCGATGAACGGAATCGTCACCGCGGTACGCGAACCGGACAACCTGTCCGACGATGTGGACGGCTCCCCGCACACGCTGGGACTTGACCTGCCCGACGGCTATTTCGTAGGCGAACACGCCCGCGATTTCGAGAATGCCGTGGTGGGCGATGCGTGGAACACGCCGCTCGAACCGGTCTCGGACGACCATACTTTGCCTTGGCCGTGCGATCTGAGCGCCGATGTCGCCGACAAGCTGCGTGCCGCGGCCGAACAGGTACGTGCCGTCGAATCCGACGAACCGAATATCGCTGAATCCACGGGAACGCAGGGCGACGTTGCCGATGAATCCGCCACGCCATCGCCGGAAACCGGAAACTCACTGCTGCGTCTCGCCAAACTGCTCGTCGCCGACGAACATCTCATGCCGGAACCGGACGCGGCTGACGCAGGCGAATCGCAGGACGCCTTCGACGAGGCCGTGCGTGCCAAAGGCGAACGTATCCTTGCTGCCGGCCGCCAAAACGTCACCTCGCTGCAAGCGCGCGCCGGCTCCATGGGCGAGCGTGACTCCCGCGCCTACTGGCGTGGTCTGGTCCGTCCGATTCCGCACGTCGCCTCGCCGGCGGCACAGCTCGGCACGCGGTTCCACGCATGGGCTGAGCGTTTCATCATGGCGGATGCGGACGTCGACGGCATCGGTGGTACGGAAGGTGCTGCCGGTATGGCCGCGCAGTCGCGTGCGGAACTGATCGCATTGATAGGTGATACGCAAGTCGACGCGGACAACGGCGGCGTGCAATCGCAGGACGCACCATCGCAGGACGCCCAATTGCGAGACGAACGGAAACTGGCCGCTTGGCAGCGTCGTCTCGTCGCTTCGCCGTGGGCAAAACGACGTCCAGCATGGGCGGAACGCCAGCTCGTCGTCGACATGTCCCAGCTCGGCACCATCGTCAACGGCAAACTCGACGCGGTGTTCTTCGGCGGTCTCGACGAAACGGACGAGATGAAACGCTACACCGTGGTCGATTGGAAAACCGGCGTAAAACCACGCAAACCGGACGAAATCAAGGAGAAGCTCGCACAGCTCGACCTGTACCGCCTGCTGCTCGCGGCGATGGAAGGGGTGCCGTTGGATGCAATCGACGCCTGTCTCTACTATGTGAGTGAGCCTCACGAGGCCGATCGGGAGCTTGACGCCCTCGACAAAACAGAAGAAGAGATCCTTGCCGAGTTGAGCTACGGAATTCCGCAGCAATCCGACAACGACTAGTGCCGGTGCGCAATGGCTCCTTGACCGAAGAAAGCGGGGGAGCGGCGCTTTCCGGCCTGCCTGCGGGAGAAACCGCTATGCAGGCAGCGTTGTGGAGGAACGCCGCTACCCTCGTGCAGCATGTGTGGGCGGGCGCACATGCCGGACGCAACGACAGTTAAGGAGTGTTTGATATGGCTGCGAACAGCGCAACCGCAATCCCGAACGCCGGCATGGGTGCCGGAACAAACAACGCATCGGCAATCGTCTTCCGTCCCATCGGCTGGGGCGATCTGGACGCGGTGGTCGACCTGTTCGACCGTACCTGGCCGCAGGATGTGGACAAGGTCGGCGCGGACATGTCGCGGCTGATCTCCCGATATTTCGTGCTGCACTACCTGCTGCCGACCACGTTCGCCAACGGCGCGTTCGCCGCCGACGGCACACTCGCGGGCGTCACGTTCATCCGCGTCGCCGGCGAGGCGCCGCAGCTCGACGAAATCGAAGTCGGCGAGGAAATGAAGGCCTTGGAACGCCGCATCGACGCCGATCCGGAGGCCGCCAAGCATATGGCGGCGCTGAAATCCGGCTTCTCGGTGGAACTCGATCTGGAACGCGAAGGGCGCGCCAACGAAACCACCATGGGCGAGCTGGAACTGTTCATCGTCAACCCCGACGTGCGCGGCCACGGTGTGGGCGGGCGGCTTTGGAGACGCATGCAGGAGCATTTCGCCGCATGGGACGTGCCCGCGTTCTACCTGCACACCGATTCCGACTGCGACGTGAGCTTCTACGACCACAAGGGGTTGGACTGCATCGCGCACCGCACGGCAAGCGAGACGGTCGCCCGGCTCGGCGGCAGTGCCGACGGCGAAGTGCCGCCACTGTTCGACGACATGTTCATCTACCGGGGAAAGGTGACGGCGTGACGGGCGCGAAACCGCAATCGCAATCGCACGAACCGCACGAATCGCAGAAAACGCAATCGCCATACGCGCAGCTTTTCCGCATTCCCGGCACGAAGGCGTTCTGCGTGTCCGGAGCCATCGCGCGACTGCCGATGTCCATGATGGGCCTCGGTATCGTGCTCGCGCTCAACCACATGTACGACAATTGGACGATCGCCGGCGTGATGAGCGCCGCGTACGTGCTCGCCACCGCCGCGGTCACGCCGCTGTACGCGCGCCTGTTCGACCGGTTCGGCCAGCGCAAGGTCGGTCCGGTGATCCTGACGGTGCAGATCATCGTCATGCTGGGCTTCGCGTTCGCCGCGCTGATGCGCGTGCCGATTCCGCTGCTGTTCGTGCTTGCCGTGGTCATGGGCATGACGCAGTTCTCGTTCGGCGCGCTTGTGCGCACCCGTTGGGCGTACGTGCTCGACCGCGCCGACAAGGAGGACCTGCTCAACACCGCGTATGCGCTCGAATCCGCCATCGACGAGATCGTGTTCATCTTCGGGCCGATTTTGGCGGCTTTCCTGGCCGCGTCCGTGCATCCCGTATCACAGCTGTTCGTGCCGACCCTCGCCTGCGCGTTCGGCGGTGCCGTGTTCTTCGCATTGCGTGACACTCAACCGCCGGTATTGCGCGAAATCACGGTCGTCGCGGCCGATACGGACGATGCTGACGTGCGATTGGCGGCCGGCGGTGCCGCTGGTGCCGCGGTTTCCGCGGACCGTTTCGATTTGGATCGGCTCAAGACGGGCGATCGCGACCGCAACAAGCGCAATGTGCTCACCTATGCGGGTGTGCTGCCGCTTCTCGCCGTGTTCATCGTGTTCAACATGGCGTTCACCGCGTTTGACACGTCCATGACCGCCGTCATGAAATCGCTGCACCTCGACTCCGTGCTCGGCGTGCAGCTCGCCATGCTGGCCGTCGGATCCTGCATGGGCGCGCTGGTCTTCGGCTCGCGCGAGCTCAAAGGCTCCCGCTGGCGTCACATGATCATGTTCCTCGCGTTGATGACCGTCGGCTTCGTGGTGATCCACCTGTGCCAGGGCAACCTGATCGTGATGGGACTGGTGGAGATCCTCACCGGCCTGACCATTTCGCCGGTGTTCGCCTCCGGCAACCTCGTCGTCAAGGAGACCGTGCCCGAGGAATCGCTCACCGAAGGCCTGTCCTGGGTGAGCACCGCCGGCACGATGGGCGCGTCGTTCGGCTCCATGATCACCGGCATCGTGCTCGACCATTTCAATCCAAGCGCGGGATTGAGCCTGCCCGCCGTGTTCGTGGGCTGTTCGATTCCGTTCGCGCTGATTGGCTGGCTGCTGGTGCGCCGCCGCGGCTGACCGACGTTCGATCGTCAAGCGTCATAGCCGCCTGCCTCCGCGTCGAAGCGTCTCTTTAGATTCATAAGTGGAACACGTTATGGACGCGGACACGCGATTTCGAACACATGCGCACGGCAAACGTACGACATGCGCAACATGCGCGTCCGCGAAAACATCAAGGAGCTGCAATGATCAAGGTTTCCGTAGTCGGTGCCAAAGGCCGCATGGGTTCGCACGTGGTCGACGCCGTCAATGCCGCCGCCGACACCGAACTCGCGCTCGCGCTCGACGCAGGTGACGACCTGACCGCCATCACCCCCGAAAACACCGACGTCGTGGTGGAATTCACCGTGCCGAGCGTGTCGCTGGGCAATGTGCTCGCGCTCGTCAAGCAGGGCGTCGACGTGGTGGTGGGCACCACCGGCTGGACCGAAGAGAAGCTCGACCAGGTGCGCGCCGCGCTCGCCGCGGCCCTGCGTGAGGGCCAGAGCGTGTTCATCGCGCCGAACTTCGCCATTTCCGCGGTGCTCGCCGACCATTTCGCAAAGGTCGCGGCGCCGTATTTCGAATCCGCGGAAGTCATCGAACTGCACCACCCGACCAAGGTGGACGCTCCGTCCGGCACCGCTTTCCACACTGCGCAGGGCATCGCCGAAGCGCGCAAGGCGGCCGGCTTGGGTCCGGTTCCGGACGCCACCGAAACCGATGGCGGCTCCCGCGGCCAGGTGGTGGACGGCATCCACGTTCACGCCGTGCGTCTGCGTGGCCTCAACGCCCATGAGGAGGTGCTGTTCGGCAACTCCGGCGAACAGCTGACCATCCGCGCCGACAGCTTCGACCGCATCTCCTTCATGCCGGGCGTGCTGCTGGCCGTGCGCAAGGTCTCCACCGGAACCTACCCGGGTCTGACCGTCGGCCTCGACCACTTCCTCGACCTGTAATCGTATTTTTTCAAACTGCCGACGGGTGCATGTGTCTCCCGTCGGCAGTTTTTTTATGGCGGATCTGTTCCGATTATTTGGCAAGGCGTGCGATGGCGGCGCTGACTTCCGCCAGCTTTTCGTCGGCGACGGTACCGCCCTCCGCCGCGGCTTTGGCGACGCAATGGTGCAGATGGTCGTCAAGTAACAGTAGCGCCACCGACTTCAGCGCGCTGTCCGCTGCGGAAATCTGTGTCAGAATGTCGATGCAGTATTCGCCGTTTTCCGTCATCTGCCGAATGCCGCGCACCTGCCCTTCGATGCGATTCAATCGTGCGATGATCCTCTTCTGGTCGCTTGCGTACCCATGTTGTGTGGCGTTCATATCGTCCTCCTCGCTGCGCTGAAAATTTTATCTACGGCTGAAGTTTGCTCGTCCTTCTTGCCAATATACCCTATAGGGGTATATTGTGATGGTGTTTGCCGAAATCGAAAGCCAATTACGGACGGAAGGCGGCTGGAATATGCACATCGCAATCGCGCTTATTATGGCGCTGCTCGTCACGGCGGGCGTGCTGTGGTTCTTCTTCGCACCGCGCAAAGCGTATCGTGCGCCGTTGCGCGACGGCATGCAGGAAGCGGTCGTCGAAGTCAAAGGCGGGTATAACCCAGCCGTCATCGAAGCCGAAGCGGGCATGCCGTTGCGGCTGATCTTCGATCGCAAGGAAGACGGCGAATGCTCGTCGCATGTCGTGTTTTCCGATTTCGGGGTCGATCTTGCGTTGCCCGCCTTCCGCACGACCACGCTGACGCTTCATCCCGACCAGCCGGGCGAGTATCCCTTCGCATGCGGTATGAACATGCTGCGCGGCACGTTGCGCATACTGCCGGGAAAGCATGCAAGTGTCGGTGCCGCCGCCGGTTCCGCGGTTGGTTCCGTCGGCGCCAGTATGTCCGATTCCGGCAATTCGGACATTCGCGCGACTGCTGACGGTGCCCACGCATCCGGTTCCGCGGAAACAGGCGTGCAATGCGCGCAAAAAGGCGCCGTCCAAACGTCCGGTTCGGGTGATTCGGGCAAATCGCGCGGATCGGAATCGGAAATTCGCGCCCTCATCACCCGTCTTATCGTGGCGGCCGTCTGCACGATTCCGGTATTCGGCTCCACCATGCTCATGCTGTATCCGATGCCGAACTGGCTGCAGTTCCTGCTGATGCTGCCAATCGTCGGCTATGCGGCATTGCCGATTTTCCGCAGCGGTTTCGCCGCGATCGCCCACCGTTCGCCGGAAATGAACGCGCTCGTCAGCCTCGGCGCGCTGGCCGCATTCGCCTACTCCTGCGTGGTCACCTTCGCACCGAACGTCCTGCCCGAGAACGCGCGCGAACCGTATTTCGAAGCGGTCGGTGTGGTCGTCACGCTTATGCTTGTCGGCCAGCTGCTCGAAGCGCGCGCCCGCAAAGGCACCGGTGAAGCCATGCGCGCATTGGCGGGTCTGCAACCGAAAACCGCCCGCGTGGTGCGAGACGGCAAGGAAACCAGCATCGCCATCGATGACGTGCGCGTCGGCGACATCATCGCCATCCGCCCCGGCGAGCAGCTGCCGGTCGACGGCATCGTCATATCCGGCAGCTCCACCGTGGATGAGTCGATGATCACCGGCGAAGCCATGCCGGTCGCCAAAACCGAGGGCAGCGAAGTGACGGGTGCCACCATCAACGGTGGTGGCTCGCTGCGGTACCGCGCCACGAAAGTCGGCAAGGACACCGTGCTCGCGCAGATCATCGGCATGGTGGCCGCCGCACAAAGCTCGAAAGCCCCCGTACAGCGATTGGCGGACCGTATCTCCGGCATATTCGTGCCGATCGTGGTACTCATCGCCGTATGGTCGTGCGCGCTGTGGTTCGCGTTCGGCCCCGACCCGCGTGTCACGCACGCGCTGGTCGCCGCGGTATCGGTGCTGCTGATCGCCTGCCCGTGCGCGCTCGGACTGGCGACTCCGTTGTCGGTGACGGTCTCGACCGGTCGTGCGGCTCGTATGGGAGTGCTGGTCCGTTCCGCCGAAGCGTTGGAAACATGCGGCAAAGTCAATGCCGTCGTATTGGATAAGACCGGCACGATCACCGCCGGCAAACCCACCCTTACCGATGTGCTGCCGTTGGGCGTGTGGCATCTGCGTCCCGATGATTTGCTGACGATCGTCGCCGCCGCCGAACGCGATTCCGAACATCCGCTCGCTGCTGCGATCGTTGCCGCAGCTGCGGAAAAAGCCGACGTCGCGGACGTTGCGGAACTCGCGCAAACCACCGATTTTCAGGCGATTGCCGGCCGTGGCGTCACCGCGCGTGTCACCTTCCGCGGCCTGCCGCACACCGTCGCCGTCGGCAACACCGACCTGATCGACGACCTTGACGTCAACATGCCCGACGTTACGTCCGATACCTCCGAAATTGCCTCCGAGACCATCCACGATACGAACCTCGACGCCATCATCGCCGACATGGAACGCCTGTCTCGGCAAGGCAAAACGCCGATCCTAGCGGCCATCGACGGCCATCTCGCCGGCATCGTCGCCGTCGCCGACGTGCCGAAAGCCGACTCGCGCCAAGCCATCGAACTGCTCCGCAAACGTGGCGTCGAAGCCGTCATGCTCACGGGAGACAATCCGACCACCGCACGCGCCATCGCAAACCAGGTCGGTATCGACGAACGCCATGTGATCGCCGGCGTGCGGCCGGAACGCAAGGCCGACGAAATCGCAAAACTCCAATCGCAAGGCTATACGGTGGCGATGGTCGGCGACGGCATCAACGACGCGCCCGCCCTCGCCCGAGCCAACGTCGGATTCGCCATCGGCACCGGCACCGACGTGGCCATCCAATCCGCCGACGTGACACTGATGGGCGGATCGCTGATGGGACTCGTGCACGCGCTCGACCTGACGTATGCCGTCATGCGCAACATCGCGCAAAACCTCGGCTTCGCACTCGGCTACAACAGCATCGGCATCGCGATCGCGGCCGGCGTGCTGTATCCGTTCACCGGAACGCTGCTGAATCCGATGATCGCCGGCGCCGCGATGGCGTTCTCGTCGTTGTGCGTGGTGACGAACGCAAGCCGGCTGCGCCTGTTCGATCCGGACGCGGAGGCGGCGAAAAACAAGACGTATCGGGTACGCAAGCCCGATCCGAGCAAAAATAATGGCAACCAGCACAGTCGGAAAGGAACGATCATGGGACTGTTCAGCGATCACAAGGCCAAGAAGGAAGCCGAGAACATGGGCGCGATGGGCGCCGGACACTGCTGCGGCGGTCATGACGGCCACGGCATGGCTTCGAATATGGGCGATTCCGCGGCGAACGTTGCGAAGGACCCGGTTTGCGGCATGAGCGTCGATCCGGCCACCGCGGCCGCGACCCGCGAATACGACGGCGTCACCTACTACTTCTGCAACCCCGGTTGCGCCGACAAGTTCGCCCAGAACCCGGCCGCCTACCTGGGCTGAGACCTGATTCTCGTCCGTCCCCAATCTGCCGACATCGAATGACATCCGGCCGTCGGCGGGTTGGGGATTTTTGTTGAATGGTTGATTTACGGATTCCGATTCACGGACGAACGATAAGATTCCCCTCCCGCACTCCGGAGAGCGCGTCCCGCCCCGCTACAAACGTGCGCGTGACGACGCCGTTAAGCGTCATGCCATCGCAGGCGCAGATCGGATTGCGGCTTTCCAAAGCGGTAGCATCCACAACAAACCGTTCGTACGGGCGAATAATCGCCAAATCGGCCCGCAATACCGGCGTTATATCGCCACGATCGTCAAGTCCCACAAGCCGTGCGGTGTTGCACGACATCCACCGCACGACGTCGGCCAAACTCAAGCCGCGCCGCATCGCACCCGTCAACACCGCGCGGAATCCGACCTGCAGACTGGAAACGCCACCCCACGCGGTGGCGAGCGTGCCGGCTTTCATATCCGCGCTGGCCGGGGAATGATCGGTGACGACACCATCCAACGTGCCGTCGGCAAGCCCCGCCCATAGCGCGTCCTGCTCATGCAGATCACGAATCGGCGGACAGCATTTGACCGCGGTGGCGTTGTCGGGAATATGGTCGCAATCCAACGTGAGGTAATGCGGACAGGTCTCCGCGCTGACCGGCAGTCCTTCGACCTTCGCCCGCCGCAGCACGTCCACGCTCAGACCGCTGGACACGTGCAGAATATGCGTGCGGCAGCCGGTGCGTGCCACCAGCCGTACGATCTTGCGCACCGCGTTCGCCTCGCATTCGGCCGAGCGCGATGCCGCGTTCAACAGTGTTCGCAACAGTCGGGGATTTTGTTGCCGCGTTAGTCGCCCATTTCGCTGGCTTGGCACCGTTTCTTCTATGCCGAATCCGCCCGATATGCGATGTTGATTGTGTGGGGTAAGCTGTTTTTGCCATGGTCGGTCATCTCCTGATGGTGGGTCGCGTTGCCAAGAGGCGCCGCCACTGCCTGTGATGGATGCATTTCAGTGCTTACGGCATCTGAAATTCTTCATTCGTCGTGACGGTTGTCGGCGGCCAAACCTGGTGAAACCCGGAAAGCAAGGGGTAGCATCGTCAGGAGAGCGGATGCGCCGCGTGAGAATGTACTGCAGGGAAGGGCGATGAGCGTGACTTCTGGAATTATGCTTTCAGACAATATGGGGGCTTCGAAGGACGCCATGGACGAGGAAGGCAATGCTGCCGCGGACCTCGGCTTGGTGGCGCGCATCCGGGAATCCTTCGATTCGCTGACTGCGACGGAACGTGAGGCTGCGCAGTTCATTCTGGGTCATCTGACCGACGTGCTGGTCTGCAATTCCGTGGAATTGTCGCAGTTGAGCGGCATCTCGCAGCCGACGCTCAGCCGCCTGTACCGCAAGCTCGGCTATGCGAACGCGGGCGAATTCAGACGTGACGTGCGTCGCGTCCATCGTCCTGGCTCTCCGGAGCTTTCACGGCACACCCAGTGCGACGATTTGGTCGCCGACCATCTGCGCCGTGACGAGGAAAGCCTGAAACGCACGTTTGAAGGCATCGACCGCGCGCAACTGTCATCCGCATGCCAAGCCATGGCCACGGCCCCGCATGTGGCGGTGGTCGGGTACCGCAGCAGCTATCCCGTGGCGCTGCACATGCGCGAACAGCTGATGCGGCTACGCGGAAACGTTGATATTCTGCCGAATCCAGGCCAGTCCATAGGCGAAGATCTGGTTGATTATGCGGCAGGCGACGTAATCGTCATCATCGGCGTGGGCCGGCGTCTTCCCTTCTTCTCGCGGCTCATCGACGTGATGCTTGAGCGCGGCCTGACCGTGGTGGTGATTGGCGACATTTCGGCGCGCAACGCCGTCATCGGCCGTAACGTCGCCTTCTTCAAAGTGGTGCTGAACTCCCACGTGCTGACGAGCTTCACCGCGGCGTTCGCCCTGATCGCCCTGATGGTGGACGAAGTCGGAAAATGCCTCGTCGATACCGAAGACGAGGTGCACGCGCGTATCGAAGGCATCAACGATTGCTTCGATGCGCTCGATGAGCTTGAAGATTGATAGGGAAAATCTAGGCGCGGCACGTCCCGTTGGAACGGCGGTAAACGGAAGTGGAAGCGGGAATGGGAACGGAATGAATTCAAAACGAAACATGCTGGCGTACGACCGGTCCTCCACCGGATTGTGGGTGGCTTTGATCTTCCTCGTATCGCTGAATCTGCGGCCCGCCATCGCCGCCGTCGGGCCGGTCCTCGCCCAAATGGGAACCGACCTTGCGTGGGGCGAGGGCGTGCAGGGCGTATTGACGGCGATTCCGCTGATCGCCTTCGCCGCGGTCAGCCCGCTGGTCACGTTCCTTGCACGCCGCATCGGCATCGACATGTCGATTCTGCTGGCCCTGCTGTGCATCGCGGCGGGCGATTTCGCCCGCTCGTTCGGCGGTGGCGTCGGCATCTGGCTGGGCACGGTGGTGTTCGCCTCCGCCATCGCCGTCGGCAACGTTCTTGTGCCGGTGATCGCGAAACGCGACTATGCCGGCCATGTCGCGATGGCGACCGGCGTCTACTCCGGTTGCATCACCGCCGGCAGCGCCACAGCCGGATTGCTGTCCGCGCCGCTCGCGCAGATGTGGGGCGGATGGCGCGCGTCGCTCGCCTTCTGGAGCGTGCCGCCGCTGGTCGTCGCCGTGCTGTGGGCGTTGCGTATCTTGCACAATCGCAAGATCGTCGTCGCGTCGGCCGCCGTACGGAACTCGCCTTCCGCCCAATCCGCACGTTCCCAATCGTCGCGTGGCGTGTTCGCCCGTGTTCTGCGCCGTCCGATGACGTGGTACCTGACGGCCTTCATGGGACTGCAATCGTCCGCCTTCTACACCATGTCCAACTGGATGCCGTCCATCTCGGCGTCCATCGGCTACGACGCCTCCACCGCCGGCGTGCATCTGTTCATCTTCCAAGGCATCGGCATTTTCTCCGGCCTGCTCATTCCGAAACTCATGAACGTGCGCGGCAACCAGGTCTGCGCGGCGCTTACCGCAAGCGCCCCCATGTTCATCGCCGGCCTCGGCATGCTGCTGCTGCCGCATCTCATGCCGGTATGGGCGTTCGTCGGCGGCTGCGCGCAAGGCGCGTCCCTGGTGGTGGCGCTCGCATTGATCGCGTTGCGCGGCCGTGACAGCGCCGAAACCGTGGTGCTGTCGGGCGTTGCGCAGTCGTTCGGCTATCTGATCGCGTCGCTCGGCCCGCTTATGTTCGGCGTGCTGGTCCAGGCCACCGGCGGCCACCATGTGCCGCTGATGGTGTTCACGTTCGTCGCTTTCCTGCAGTGCGTCGTCGCGGTCATCGTCGGCAGGCCTTCCAAAATGTGACTTTTCGCATCTCGCGAAATCGAAAGCGTCCGCAGAGGGAAGTACCGTTAGCCGTATGACAAGCCCTAAGACTGACGACGGTACAATGCATCTGCTCGATCCTGCTCCCTTCGGACGTATCCTTCCGGCCATGGTCACCCCCATGAAGGCCGACGGAGCCGTAGATTTCGAAGCCGCGCAACAGCTGGCGAGGCAGCTCGTGGCGGATGGTGCCGACGGTCTTGTGGTCAACGGCACCACCGGCGAATCTCCGACCACCCACATGGAGGAGAAGGTCGAGCTGGTTCAGGCCGTCAAGGAAGTCGTGGACGTGCCGGTCATTTCCGGCGCCGGTTCCAACGACACCGCGCACACCGTGCGCATGGTGGAGCAGACCCAGGAGGCGGGCGCCGACGCGGTGCTCGTGGTCGCCCCGTATTACTCCCGTCCGTCGCAGGAAGGCGTGTTCCGCCACTACAAGGCGGTCAACGATTCCGCGGACAAGCCGATCATCATCTACGATGTGCCGGGCCGTACCGGACTGCACATCCAGCTGGAGACCTACCGCCGTCTGGCCGAGCTCGACCACGTCAAGGCCGTCAAGGACGCCACCGGAGACATCGCCGGCGCGGTACGCAAGCGTATGGAAACCGGCCTGACCTGGTATTCGGGCGATGACGGCCTGTTCCTGCCGTTCCTGTCCGTCGGCGCAGTCGGCATCATCTCCGTGATCGCGCACGCCGCCGCCGGCCCGATGCGTGACCTCGCCAACGCGTTCGATCGTGGCGATATCCACGAAGCGCAGCGCATCTCCGTGCAGCTGGCGCCGCTCGTCGAAGCGATGAACGGCAATGGCTTCCAGGCCGTGATGGCCAAGGCCTCGCTGAAGGTGCGTGGAATCCTCGACTCCACCGAAATGCGCCTGCCGAACGTCGGTCCGGGCGAAGCGGAACTCGTGCGCGCGGAAAAGGGCATGCGCGCCGCGGGACTGCTGTGAACCGAATCGCATGATGCGACTGGCCTGTCGCGCATGAACGCCGGCAGGCACCCAAATTCCTCGTTTCCGCATAGGCGGAGACAATTAGTAATAGAAATCCAACTAGGAAATGGCTACAGAAGAAACCACAAAGACAACAACACACAAGCGCGGCAGCAAAGCTGCCAAGCGCACTGAAACCGCAGTCAAGGCATCCAAGACCACCAAGGCCGCGAAGTCCGAGAAGACCGCCATCAAGAAGGCCAAGTCCTCCACCCGCAGCCGTGGCAACGGTGGCTCGCGCAACGGCGGCTCCCGTGGATCCCGTGGCGGCAACGGTTCGAACCGTCGCCCGTCGCATTCCGCGCCGCAATCCACCGCGCCGCAGCAGGACGAGGTGTTGATCGCCCCGCCGAAGTACCGCAAGGGCTCCATGCGCATCGTGCCGCTCGGCGGTCTGGGCGAGATCGGCCGCAACATGAACGTGGTCGAATACAACGGGCATATCCTGCTCATCGACTGCGGCGTGCTCTTCCCGGAAGAGGAGCAGCCGGGCGTGGACCTCATCCTGCCTGACTTCCACTACATCAAGGACCGTCTCGACAAGGTCGAGGCGCTCGTGCTCACCCACGGCCACGAGGACCATATCGGTGGCGTGCCGTACCTGCTCAAGCTCCGCCCGGACATTCCGCTGATCGGCTCCAAGCTCACCCTCGCCTTCGTTGAGGCCAAGTGCAAGGAACACCGCATCAACCCGACGCTCGTCGAGGTCAAGGGACGCGACAAGCTCAAGGTCGGCCCGTTCAACCTGGAATTCGTGAACGTCACGCACTCCATTCCGGACGCGCTCGCCGTGTTCGTGCAGACCCCCGCCGGCTCGCTTATCGACACCGGCGACATCAAGCTCGACCAGCTGCCGCTCGACCACCGCATCACCGATCTGGTGGAATTCGGCAAGCTTGGCGAAAAGGGTGTGGATCTGCTGATGATGGACTCCACCAACGCCGAGGTCCCGGGCTTCGTCAAGCCGGAGACCTCCATCGGTCCGGCGCTCGACCAGGCGTTCGCACAGGCCACTCGCAAGATCATCGTGGCCAGCTTCTCCAGCCACGTGCACCGCGTGCAGCAGGTCGTGGACGCCGCCCACAAGTACGGCCGCAAGGTCGTGTTCGTCGGACGTTCCATGGTCCGCAACATGTCCATCGCAGCAGATCTGGGCTACCTGCGTCTGCCCGAGGACACCGTCATCGACCTGAAGCAGGCCCATGACGTGCAGGACGACAAGCTCGTCTACATGTGCACCGGCTCCCAGGGCGAGCCGATGGCCGCGCTCGGCCGCATCGCCGACGGCAACCACCGCGACATCACCATCAACGAGTTCGACACGGTGATTCTCGCCAGCTCCCTGATCCCAGGTAACGAGCATGGCGTCTACAAGGTCATCAACAAGCTCGTGCAGCTCGGAGCCCGCGTGGTCAACCGAGACAACGCCGCCGTGCACGTCTCCGGCCACTGCAACGAAGGCGAGCTGCTGTACATGTACAACATCGTCAAGCCGAAGTGCGCCATGCCTATCCACGGCGAAAACCGCCACTTGGTGGCCAACGGCATGATCGCCGTCAAGACCGGCGTCGATCCGCAGAACGTCGTGCTGGCCGAAGACGGCGACGTCGTCGACCTGTACCACGGCCAGGCCGCGGTCGTCGGCTCCGTGCCGTGCGGCTACGTCTACGTCGATGGCGATTCCGTCGGCGAACTGACCGACGAAGAACTCGAGAAGCGCCGCATCCTCGGCACCGAAGGCTTCGTGTCCAGCTTCGTGGTCGTCGACACCGAAACCGCGGATGTCATCACCGGCCCGAAGATCTACCTCAACGCGGTCGCGGAAGACGAAAGCGAGTTCGACAAGGTCCGTCACCAGATTGTCGAGCAGCTGCAGGACGCGATGATGCAGGGCACGCGCGACACCTACAAGCTGCAGCAGATCATGCGACGCACGCTCGGCGGCTGGGTGGCACGACAGCTGCACCGCAAGCCGATGATCGTCCCCGTCGTCGCCGACATCGCGCAGGACGTGGACGACGCGATGGGACTGAACGCCGCGAAATAAGCCGTAAATTTACCATAAATTGAATCAAGGCGACGTGATCGGCACAACTGATCGCGCCGCCTTCTGTTACCAGAAAGAAGGAGTGACATGCCAGGAGCAAACCTCACCCGAATCGAAGCGGAAGAACGCAAAAGCATCATCGCCGCGCCAATCCATTACACGGTCAAGCTTGACCTGACCCGCGGAGCCAAGGATTTCGGCTCCGAAACCACCATCACCTTCGACGCGAAGCCGGGGGAGTCAAGCTTCCTTGACCTCATCGCCAACGAAGTCAGCGAAATCACCCTCAACGGCGAAACCCTCGACCCGGCTGAAGCGTACGTCGACAGCCGCATCGAACTGAAGAACCTCAAGGAGCACAACGAGGTCACCGTCAAGGCGATGTGCCAGTACTCCAACACCGGCGAAGGCCTGCACCGCAGCGTCGACCCGTCCGACGGCAACGTCTACCTGTACACCCAGTTCGAGGTGCCGGACGCCCGCCGCGTCTACGCCGTGTTCGACCAGCCCGATCTGAAGGCCGTGTTCGACTTCTCCGTGCTCGCCGCCAAATCCTGGATCGTCACGTCCAACATGCCCACCTCCTCCGTGACCGACAACGAAACCGTCACCGAGGAAGGCACGCTCGGCGATCACGCCGCCGAAACCACCAAGCTGTGGGTGTTCGAGCCGACCCCAACCATGAGCTCCTACCTCACCGCCATCTGCGCCGGACCGTACGCCGAATGGCACACCGAATACGCCAATGAGGACGGCCGCACCGTGCCGATGGCTATGTACTGCCGCCAGGCGCTCGCCAAAGCCTTCGAAAAGGACGTCGACTACCTGTTCGACATCACCAAGAAAGGCTTCGCCTTCTACGCCAAGACCTGGGGCGTGCCGTACCCGTACGCCAAGTTCGACCAGATCTACGTGCCGGAGTACAACGCCGGCGCCATGGAGAACATCGGCATGGTCACCATCCGCGACCAGTACGTGTTCGAATCCAAGGTCACCGACGCCTACGCGGAACGCCGTGTGGTCACCGTGCTGCACGAGCTCGCCCACATGTGGTTCGGCGACTACGTGACCATGAAGTGGTGGAACGACCTGTGGCTCAACGAATCCTTCGCCGAGTTCACGTCCACCCTCGCCACCGCCGAAGCCACCGAATGGAAGGACGCCTGGGCAACCTTCAGCTCCGGCGAAAAGAGCTGGGCGCTGCGTCAGGACCAGCTGAGCACCACCCACCCGATCGTCGCCCCGATCAACGACCTCAACGACACCTACGTCAACTTCGACGGCATCACCTACGCCAAGGGCGCCTCCGTGCTGAAGCAGCTCGTGTACTACGTGGGCCGTGAGAAGTTCTTCAAGGGCATCAACAACTACCTCAACAAGCACGCCTACTCCAACGCCACCCTCGCCGACCTGCTCGCCGAACTGGAACTCACTTCCGGCCGCGACCTGAAGGCGTGGAGCGCCCAGTGGCTTGAGGAATCCGGCATCAACACCATCGCCACCGAAGTCGAAGAGAACGAGGACGGCACCATCAAGCGTCTCGCCCTGCGCCAGACCGCTCCGGCCGAGCATCCCGTGCTGCGCGCCCACCGTCTCGCCGTCGGCTTCTACAACGAGGATCCGGAAACCGGCAAGATCGTGCGCACCGACCGTTTCGAACTGGACGTCGACGGCGAACTGACGGTCGTCGATGCTGCCGCCGGCAAGGCACGTCCGTCGCTGATCCTGGTGAACGACGACGACCTGACCTACACGAAGCTGCGTTTCGACGACAAGAGCCTCGCATTCGCGACAAGCAACCTGTACCGCTTCGACGACGCGCTCGCCCGTTCCGTGCTCTGGCTCGCCCTGTGGGACATGACCCGCGACGGCGAACTGCCGGCACGCCAGTTCATCGACACCTCGCTGGCCGCGCTCGCCACCGAACACGAGTCCACCACCTTCCGTTACGCGCTGGCACAGGTCAGCACCACCGCATGGCATTACACCGCTCCGGCAGAGCGTGCCGAGATCGTGAAGCATGTGGCCGCCGAACTGTTCAAGCTGGCGGGTCAGGCCAAGGCCGGCTCCGACGAACAGTTCCAGCTCGTCACCGCCTACCTGGGCTACGGCGAGCCGGGCGACGAGGCGTTCGTCGCCAACGCGAAGGGCCTGCTCGACGGTTCCGTGGCATTCGACGGTCTGGAAATCGACAACAACTTCCGCTGGACCATCATCAACGCGCTGAGCACCGTCAACGCGATCGACCAGGCGGGAATCGACGCCGAACTGGCCAAGCGCGAAACCACTGAGAACCGTGAGTTCGCCTATGGCGCACGTGCCGTGGCCGGTACCGCCGAAGCGAAGGCATGGGCTTGGAACGAGGCCCTGCACAACGACGAGCTGACCAACATGCAGCTCGAGGCTGTGGCCGGTGGCTTTGCGGCCACCCCGCGCGCCGATTTGGCCGAACCGTACGCCGAGAAGTATTTCGAGGTCGCCGACTGGATTTGGGAGCACAAGACCTTCCACATGGCGGAAGCGCTGCTCGAAGGCCTGTATCCGGGCTATGCCGATCCGGCGAAGCTCGTGGAGCTGGGCGACGCCTGGCTCGCCTCCCATAAGGGCGCGGACAACGCCTTGCAGCGCATTGTGCGTGGCAACGTCGAGGCTTCTCACCGCACGCTGAAAGTGCGCGACTTCAACGCCGCGCTCTGATAGCGCTTTTCTGATGGCGCTTGGAGTATGTGGGGCGATTCGAACGATCTGAACGTTCCGCACACTCCAAGCCGGCATGATTCCGTTTAAGGGTCGGAATGATTCCGTCTGGAAACCGGAACGACCGGAGTGTTCATGCTTAGAGTCCGTCATGTCATCGCACGACTTTGATTTTGGGTGCGATTTTCAAAGTCATGCGACGGGTATATCGGCATTTATGCCCCCTAATCCTCGGTTTCCGCTTGAAAATAAGGATTAGAGGGCATTTTGCGTCGAAGGCTGTCGCACGACTTTGATTTTGGAGGCATTTTTCAAAGTTGTGCGACAAGCGTGTTGGCTTTCATACCCTCTAACTCTTATTTTTCGCTGGTTTTCAACGGAAAATGATAGTTAGGGGGTATTTCTTTATCAAGTGCTGTCGCACGACTTGATTTTCCGCCTTGAAATCAAAGTCGTGCGACACGAAAAGGGCATTGCGCGCCGTGAAATGCTTTGAATTGTGAAGTGTTATGCGATTGCGTCGTCACCTGCTGGTTTCGGCGGCACGGTTGAGTACGATAGGTCACGGAAATATCGTTTGCAGATAGCGAGGATTTGAGACTCATGCCACGTATGTTCGGAACCGACGGCGTTCGAGGATTGGCGAATAGGGATTTGACGGCACAGCTGGCGCTCGATTTGGGTGACGCCGCGGTGCGTGTGCTGGGCGATGACGAGCGGAGCGAATTCGAAAGCCGTCGCCGTGCGCTGGTCGGTCGTGATACACGTGTTTCCGGCGATTTCCTCGCCGCCGCACTGTCCGCTGGCATGTCCGCCGGCGGCTTCGACGTGATCGACGCCGGCATCATCCCGACGCCGGGCGTCGCATACCTGACGTCCGTGCTCAACGTGGAAATGGGCGCGGTGATCTCCGCATCCCACAATCCGATGCCCGACAACGGCATCAAGTTCTTCGCCCGCGGCGGCTTCAAGCTGCCCGACACCAAGGAAGACGAGATCGAAGCGGTGCTCGGCCAGGATTGGGATCGTCCTACCGGCGCCGGCGTGGGTCGTGTCAGCCATGACACCGCCACCGCCACCAACCTGTACATCGACCATCTGGTTTCCGCCATCGCGCCGGTCGGTCCGGACAAGTCGCAGCCGACGCCGCTGAAGGGCCTGAAGATCGTGGCCGATTGCGCGAACGGCGCCACGTCCGTGGTCGCTCCGGAAGCCTTGCGCCGCGCCGGCGCCGACGTGACCGTCATCAACGCGTCGCCGGACGGCTACAACATCAACAAGAACGCCGGCTCCACCCATCCTGAGCAGCTGCAGGCCATGGTCAAGGCCTCCGGCGCCGTCATGGGCGTTGCCTTCGATGGCGATGCCGACCGTTGCCTTGCCGTGGATGAGGATGGCAACATGGTCAACGGCGATCAGATCATGGGCATTCTGGCGCGCGCCAAGAAGGACGCGGGCAAGCTCAACCATGACACCCTCGTCGTGACGGTGATGAGCAATCTCGGTCTGAAGTTGGCCCTGCGTTCCATGGGCATCAAGACCGTGCAGACCAACGTGGGCGACCGTTACGTGCTTGAAGAGATGCTGCGAGGCGATTATTCGCTCGGCGGCGAGCAGTCCGGCCACGTGATCAACCGTGAATTCGCCACCACCGGCGACGGCACCCTGACCGCGCTCACCCTGTGCAACGAGGTCGTCAAATCCGGTAAGAGCCTGAAGGAACTGGCCGCCGACTTCCCGCAGCTGCCGCAGACGCTCATCAACGTGCCGAACGTGGACAAGATGGCCGCCAAGACCAACGCCAAGGTGCAGGCCGCGGTGGAACGCGAAGAGAAGCTGCTGGGCGACACCGGCCGCGTGCTGCTGCGTCCGTCCGGCACCGAGCCGCTCGTGCGCGTCATGGCCGAAGCCGAAACCCAGCAGCAGGCAGACGAAGTGTGCGATCGCCTCGCCAAGGTCGTCGCCGACGAACTCACCCTGTAAGAGCCCGCAAGGAGATATGCCCCATGTTCGGACACAACTCGAAAGTGGACCTCGAACTCAACCGCGAGGTCGAAAAACTCATCAAAACCGGCGGCAAAGAGAAAATCATGCCGATCGTGCAGGCCGGCGAACCGGTATTACGCCAGCAGACCATCGCCTACGACGGCCAGTTGAGCCGCAAAACGCTTGACAAGCTCATCGACACCATGCGCACCACCATGCTGGAAGCGCCGGGCGTGGGCCTCGCAGCCACCCAGATCGGTCTCGGTCTGGCTTTGGCCGTCGTCGAAGACCACGTATGCGAAGGCGACGATGGCGATCCGCGCGAAGCCGCGGAATTCCCCTTCCACGCCATCATCAACCCCAGCTACGAGCCGATCGGCACCGAAACCCGCAGCTTCTACGAAGGCTGCCTGAGCTTCGACGGTTACCAGGCCGTACGCAAGCGTTGGCTTGACATCACCGCCCGTTGGCAGGATGAGGACGGCAACAAGCATGAGGAACATCTGCACGGCTGGCCGGCCCGCATCTTCCAGCATGAAACCGACCATTTGAGCGGTGAACTGTACATCGACCAGGCCGAAATCCGAAGCCTGACCACCAATGAGAACCTTGAGGATTTCTGGTGCGAGGATCCGGTACCGACCGAAGCGGCGGCCGAACTCGGCTTCGAACTGTAATCGCGTAAACGAACGAGACAAGAACGATGAATGCCTCCCAGGCGAACACTTGGGAGGCATTCATCATATTCGGGATTATTGGAATGTTCGAAACATGAGTATTCCAAATATTCCAATATTTCAGTATTCCGGATTCACTAGCACATCGTACGTATCCGTGTTCCGCTCGGCATCCGAACGCAGATCCCAGCCAGGCTTGCGCATTCCATACAACACCAGCGGCGGTAAACCGAGCACAAGCACGACTACAGCCACAAGAATCGCATATGAAACGCTATCCAAACCGGTGAAACCAGCCGGTCTCACGAAAGTCAACACGAATGCCGCGGCGGAAGCGACGAAACCGACGCCCGCGACCAACCGAATCGCAGGAACTCGATACGTGCGGCGGACTTCTGGATGGGTGTTGCGCAGACGAATCGCGGCGGCAAACATCAACATGTACATCACCAGATACAGCGCGGTCGCCATATCCACCAGCGTCGCGAAAGCCGTGTTGCCATTGGGGATCAACACGAACAGCAACGCCAGCACGGTCACGATAATGCCTTGCGGAATCAGAATGCCTTCCTGCACGTCGTGGGCATTGCGCTTCTGCAGCGCGGGAGGCATCAGTCCCGTGCGGGCGGCCGCTAGCAAACCGCGAGAAGGACCAGCTATCCAAGCCACCACGGAAGCGAACGCGCCTAGCGCGATGAGCAGCGAAATCACCGGAGTGCCCCAACCCATGCCAAAATGGTCGAAGAACTCCCTGAACGCCAGATTGATGCCGTCGATGAGCCCCAGCTCACGATGCGGCACAGCAAAGGCGATTGCCAAAGTCGGCAGCACAAGTACCAGCAGAATCAGCGCGGTCGCTAGTGCAATGGCGCGTGGGAATTGACGTCCCGGATGCTCCAAGTCGTTGGCATGCACGGCATTGACCTCCATACCCGCGTAGGCGAGCACATTGGATACGATTAGCACAATCGACGCGATGCCCGTCCACGGCGGAAGCAGCGCGGATGCGTGCAGGGAGGTCTGCACTGGCTTACCGATCGCCAGCCAGATAATGCCGAAGACGATAAGCAGCAACGCAGGAAACAGCGTGCCGATAAGTCCCGAAATCGACCCGACCTTGGCGAACAGATTGCCGCCGCGCAACGCCACCATCGTGCTTGCCCAATACAACACGATGATCACCGCGGCCACATATACGCCATTATTGCCCAAGCCACCCATGCCGAACACATACGACAGGCTGACGGCGATGAACGCAATCTGTATCGGATACCACACCACATTCTGAATCCACTGCAGCCAAATGGCGAGAAATCCGATGCGATTGCCGAACGCCTCACGCACCCACACGTACACGCCACCTTTCCAGCCGGTGGCCAGTTCGGCAGCCACCAGCGCGGTCGGCACCAGGAAAACGACCGCCGGAATGAGATACAGCAGAATGGAAGCGAGACCATAATCGGCCATGGCCGGCAGAGAGCGTAGCGAGGCCACCGCCACCACGGTCAACATCGCCAGTTGGCTGACTGTCATCATGGTTTTGCCGGTTTTATTGGCAACGGTTGCCGTGCTTGCGATTGCGCCGTGCCCGTCAGCGCCGTTCCCTCTATTCGCCCCGGCATGCGCAGGTATGCCCGTACGATTGCGGTTTCCTGCGACGGCAGACGGATTGCGTGGCGTTGTTGTCGGTGCCGTCGCAGCGTTCGTCGTGGAACGTGCGGACCCGGGATGTGCAGCTGCGCTTGCATCGTGCGCTACCACAGCAAGCGGCTTTTTCATATGAACTGTCATTGCAGCCAGCTTTCGTAAACATAATCGTTGTGGGAATGAACATGAATTTCCTTAATGCGGGAAACGATGGAATTCGTGGAATGACCGCGAAATATCAGTGGTGGAATCCGGATGCACGAGCCTCGCTTGGCATTGGTGAACGCAGTCCGTCCAGATACTTCACACACGACTTCAAATCCTTGATGAACGCTTCGGCCATATCGTGGCTGAAACCGTTACGCACCACAATGCGCTGCACGGTCACCTGCGTCAGATCCACCGGCATCGGATAAGCCGGCACCAGCCATCCCTTCATGCGCAGCCGATCCTGCAGATCGTACAGATTCCACTTGCGATCCGGCTTGTCGTTGAGCATCCATGCGAACACCGGAATGTCGGAACCGTCGTTCCACAGCGTAAAATCATCCATCTGCTCGATCTCGCCCGACAGATATTTCGCCACATCATGCGAAGTCTGCTGCACCCTTCGATACCCGTCGAATCCCAAACGCAGGAACATGTAGTACTGCAGCAGTACCTGTGCGCCCGGACGGGAGAAGTTCAGTGCGAAAGTCGGCATTTCGCCGCCGAGATAACTCACCTTGAAAATAAGGCTTTCCGGCAGGTCAGCGGTTTCGCGCCATACGATCCATCCCAAACCGGGGTAGACCAGACCGTACTTGTGACCGGAGGTGCTGATGGAGTAGACGCGCTTGACGCGGAAGTCCCATGCGAGGTCCGGCTGGATGAATGGTGCGATCATACCTCCCGAAGCGCCGTCCACATGGATGCGCACATCAAGTCCGGTGCGCTCCTCGATGCGGTCCAGTGCTTCGCTGATCTGTTCGACCGGCTCATACATACCCGTATAGGTCACGCCCATGATGGCCACCACGCCGATGGTGTTCTCATCGACATACTTGTCGAGATCATGGCCGTCGAGCACTTTGTGGTCCTCGGAAATCGGCACATAGCGTGGTTCCACGTCGAAATAGTTGCAGAACTTCTCCCAGCACACCTGCACGGCGCTGCTCATCACCAGATTCGGACGATCGGTCGGCAGGTCAGCCTTTTCGCGGGCTTCCTTCCAACGGCGCTTCAACGCGAGTCCGCCCAGCATGCAAGCTTCCGACGAGCCGATGGTGGAGGTTCCGATGGCATTCATTGGATCGGGCGCATGCCATAGATCGGCGAGCATGTGCCAGCAGCGCGATTCGACTTCGGCGGTTTTCGGGTACTCGTCTTTGTCGATCATGTTCTTGTCGGCCGCCTCCATGTACAGGCGGTTCGCATGATCGTCCATCCACGTGCTCACAAAAGTTGCAAGATTGAGTCGCGCGTTGCCATCCAGCATGGCCTCGTCATGCACCACTTGGTAGGCGGTTTCCGGCAGACTACCCTTCTGTGGAATGGTAAATTTCGAGAACGCCTGGGCTTCCTTCGGACGGGCGAACAGCGGATTGATTTCCACGCTGTCAGGAACAACGCGGTCGTCGGCATTGCCGCAGGTGTTGTCGCAGCAATGCGAATTGTTGTTTTCAGTGGTGGAATGTGTTTCTGACATTGCAGTTCCTTTCGTTGATTTGGAACGTTTGTTGCGTTCCGGGATTCAAAAATGAAAGTCGATTCTGGATTTTTGCTGGGAAATAGTCACATTTGCGCTATATGAAAATTCGTACGACAACCGCTTCGCACGGAGGTATCCGCGCGCGGTTTCGTAATGAACACCGTCATTCGAACTCGCATGGTTGTGTTCTCACAAAGAGGAATGCGCACGTTGGTTTGTTGCACATTCTTACACGCTGAAGGTGGGTATCGGCTACGATGGGCAGGTATGAACGAATCGACGATGAATCTTTCCTGGCTGGATGACGCGAAGCAGGACATCGAACAATGGTCGGCATCGATGCCGAATGACGCCGACAACCAGCCGATCGACTGGCGATGGGTGTCTTCCCTTGACCTGCGTAACGGCATTGGTGCCGCCACAAGACAGCACGTTGATTTGTTGGCAATGCTGCGGTCCTCGTCGCCGCAACTTTCCGCCCCGCAGCTGCACGCCCTGTTGAAAGATGATCTTGCGATTCGAGATCGGCTCGAACCGACCATCGCGCAGTGCAACAGCACGTTCATGATGGATTACGACCGACTTATCGCTTCCTATCGGCTGCCGCGCGCGCTTGCTTACGCGAACCGTCGGTTGTGCGACGAAATCGCTGTTCTGCGACAGATTGGCGTGGCGATGGGATTGTGGACGGTCACCGAGGAACGACGTGAGCGCGTGACGGTTCCGGTGCTGCTGCCCGGTTCGGCTTTGGCTTCCGGGGGAGTGGCGTTGGATGATATTCAGGATCGAACCGCTGACATCGTTAACGGCCGCGCCGCCCGTCGTGCCGCAGAGAAAAGTCAGAAGCGAGCCAGTGACTATGCCATGTCGCGTGCGAACCTGAGTGGAGTAACCAGTCCGGGCGGCTCCACGTTGTTTGATTACGGTTCGGAAACGAAATCCGCTGAAGCGGCGCAGTTGCGTCGGATGGCTGAATACCGCAAATCGGATTGGCGTGACGCTTATCTTCCTGGACGCGATGTGGACAATGTCATGGGAATCGACATCGAAACCACCGGTACTGACCCGGCGCGTGTGTACATCATCGACGTCGGCTTTGAATATATGAACATGATTTCCCCTCGCCCTGCTGCCGCACCTACTGGATACCAATACGAGCAGAGTTATTACGAAACGGGCGATGCGTATGGTCAGTCGCGTCTGTCGTTCGGCGTTCCTGCCGCGAACGCGACGCTCGGTAATCCGCTGATTCTCGATTTGACCGGTATCGATGTACGTGATCGTGCGTCCGGCTTCCGCCTGTTCGATGAGTGGCCGGAGGCTCAAATCGGTTTGCTGCAGCGATTGGAGCAGCAACCGTACGTAGCGCACAACGCTCGTTTCGAACATAGCTTCTTCATGTTGAATGTGGCTGGATATGCAGAAAGCTACCGTGCGGGCAAGATTACGATTATCGACACGTTGCCGATGAGCCGCCGTTGGGATGAAGGGTCAATTCCGGACGGCGAGCATCCGTACGGCAATAACACGTTGGACGCATACGCCAAGCGGCAGGGCGCGCTCGATGAAAGCAAGTCGGAGCGCCACCTCGGTTTGGAAGATACGCATATCATGCTGGTTGCCATGAAACATCACTTGGGTGTATTGCATGGCGAAGGCCGCGGTCCGTGGGGTGCGAATGGCAAGTCTGGCATCGGTGGCAAGCATTGCGGGCGCCGCTGGTAGCATTTGCGATTCGTGTCGCAGTTTCCTGGTTCTTCTTCCCGTGACCGTCCCGTTTTGGCTTTCCCTTCCGGCTTTTGTTACCCGTAACGCCGTTTTGCGGTTACAAAATGCGGATGCGATTGCGGATTTGCGGGGATGGAATGGGCGATTGCGGGGATGGTTTCGGTGGTTGCGGGGTTGGTCGGGCCTGGTTTGTCAAGTTTCGACACGCCGATGGAACGTTGGATTTCCAACGGTTCACGCGTCGTTCATGCGGCCCGGGTTGCGCGGATCGCGATCGTGCTGTAAGTTTATCTCTTGCTGCCGCTCAGCGAGTGGTCCGGTTCACTCCGGATTGCGAGGTGGGTGAGTGGTGGTGGTTTGAGAACTCAAGAGCGTATTTG
>ERZ1026874.20-NODE-20-length-113183-cov-12.237828_pt1 | contig 113183 bp, 100 predicted proteins | sample MGYA00380167_ERZ1026874 | MGnify/ENA primary metagenome ERZ1026874 (study PRJEB33269, sample SAMEA4719803) | human gut metagenome | biome: human-associated habitat; feature: organic feature; material: feces | place: Cameroon | collected 2013-10 ...
ACATATCCTGCTGCACCGAGCAGTACAAATCCAGCAATTGGAAGTCCACATGCAACTGCGTATACTTTTTCACGGCTAATTTTTTCTGCAATTTTCGGGAAGAATAAAAGTCTTGCCATCTCAGCAATAATCGCAAATCCAAAAATAGAATACAGATATTCATCATGGCATACACATTTGAAATAATATACAGCAAAGCTTTTTGCAAGCTGTGTACAAAGGTTAAATGTCAAAAGTAGTCCGATAAATGCAAGTAGCTGATCATTTTTTACAATTACCTGAAATGCCTGTTTCAGACTTGTCTTTTCTGATGATACCCCTAATGTTGATTCCTCTTTTACATTAAATACAGTAATACCGATTGTAACGATGAAAATAACTGCGATAATGATTGCGAAAAGTGTATATCCTTTTTCTGCGTAGAGATTGCTCTCGCCTGCAACTTTGTTCAGATAGTTGATAATATAAAGCCCAAATGTTGCTACTGAAAATCCTGCAAGACTTGCGAAAAATCTTGGAATTACGGATACTTTCTCACGTTCGTGCGGGTCATTTGTCAAGTTCGGAAGCCATGACCAGTAAGGGACATCCATGATCGTATAAGTCATTCCATATAAGATATACATAACGGATACATATACGTACAATGCTGTTCCTGACAGATTAAAACTGTGGAATAACAAAACAAATACAACTGAATTTACCAATGTTCCGATTACAAGCCAGATTCTGAATTTACCAAAACGTGTATGTGTATTGTCAACAATCATTCCCATCATCGGGTCATTGATCGCATCCCATATTCTTGCCACAAAAAACAGTACGCCGACAAATGCCGGTGCCAGATACAATGTATCTGTAAAATAAAGCATTAAAAATGCTCCTACTAAATTGCAAATTGCATCTTTACCGATTGCCCCAATTCCAAAACATAATTTTTCTCTTGTAGACGCATATTTATATTGCGGATTTTTCTGAGTTTCTTTTTGATTTCCCATGATTCTCCTCCTCTAATACTCCTTTGTTTATTTGTTATTTGAGTGAAGAAACCTGTGCACGTGTTCCTTATGTTTGTTGATACAAGTATAGCGTACAAAAAAAGACATCCGTTATACCTTTTTGTTAAGTGTTATATCTCAAATGTTAGGTACCGGATGTCTTTTTCAACATTTCGTCTATTCTTTTTCGACTTCTCCTACATAAATTTTTTTATGTTTCTTGTATTCTTTCAGTTCGTTTTGTGCACTGATCAATCGTTCTCGGGCAGCCTTTCTGTTATCATTACGATATTGGGTCGGCGTCATTCCCATTTTCTGCTTAAATACTTTGCCGAAAGCAAGTGAATTACGATAACCACAAGAAACTGCGATTTCCTCCACAGATAGATCTGTAAGTGCGAGCTGCTCCTTTCCTCTGGAAATTCGAAATTCCGTCAAAAAATCCTTCGGCGAGATTCCAAGACTGTTCTTAAATATTGTATATAAATAACTTCGGTTAAGTGCCAGATAATCAGCTATATCTTCCACTGTGATTTTCTGTGAATAGCAATTCTTTATATAGGCAATTGCTTCCTGTACATGTATACTTTCTTTTGTATCATCCGCATATTGCTGAATTTCAATCCCGCGAGCCAGTACTGAGAAAAACTGATAGAGCTTCCCCTGGAGATAGTAAAGATTTTCTGCAGTTGAACATGTATGATGAAGCATTTCAAATACAATTTCTTTCAGTTCTTCTCCATATTCACATTCGCATGTAAGCTGACGACTGTTCAGTCCAAGATCTCTGACAAATCTCTGTGCTTTCGTACCACCAAATCCTACCCAAAGGTAAGACCATGGGTCCGTTTTATCTGCCTGATAAAAGGTAAGGCTTTCCGGTTCAATCAGAAAGGCCTGTCCTTCTTTCAGCGGATACTTCGTTTCACCTACCTGATAGATACCTTTGCCCTTCATTACATAATGCAAAATATAATTGGGTCTTGCGGCCGGTCCATAACTATGTAATGGCTTGCATTCTGCAAATCCGCAGAAACACAAATGAAAATCTTTAAACTTTGGTTTTAATAGTTGTAATACGTAAGAATCTTCCATAATCTGTATCCTCTCTTAATCCCTAAGATCACAAGCACTTTCCAGTCATGCTTACTTTTGCTGTTGCTCACTCAGCAATAGTTAGTTTAACCATTTTCCTTATTCTATCACAGTATCGTGTTATTCTTCCATCAGTTTTCAAACCAAGTATTAAACGGTGCCTCTTCCTTTATAAGTTTCCACAAAAAAGACAATGTGTTTTTTCTTGTATGTAAAGAAATAAGGATGTAAAATAAAATTAGTTTTCAAATAAAAAATAGTAATAAGTGAAATGGCAAATTCTGATTGTAGAACTGACATGTGATTATAAGGAAGGAATAATATGAGAAGAAAAGATAGAGAAATCACAGATATACACAAGATTGAAAAAATATTGTCGAGTGCAAAGTATTTACATCTGGGGGTATTAGATGATGAATACCCATATGTTGTGCCGCTTCATTACGGTTATCAGATAAACGGCGGGAAACTAACATTTTATGTTCATAGTGCGAAAGAGGGGCATAAACTGGATTGCATTCGGAAAAATGACAGTGTTTTTGTGGAAATTGATTACGGAGAAAAACTTATAGAAGCAGATGTTCCCTGCAAATATAGTGCTGAATATGCGAGTGTCATGTGCCGAGGGAAAGCAAAAATCCTCCAGAATGCAGCGGATAAGTGCGCGGCACTTCGCATTCTTATGAGAGCGCAAACCGGAGAGGAACACGAAATTAATGAAAAAATGGTAAATGCGGTATGTGTAATTGAAATAAATGTAGATTCGTATACGGCAAAAGCGTGTGTAAAATAAATTTCAGTTTTCGGCATTATTGCTTCCACTGGTGATTAGCCTGTATTATATTTGTATTCGTGTATTACATAAAAAGACAGTAAAAAAGCCATAAACACCGTCCCCAGTGCTGCGATATTATGTTAAAATGAAGTAAACAAGAAAACTGGAAAAACAAAAAGTTGTTCAAGATATACGGGATGAGAGGGATTGGTTATGGATGATTTTAAACAACTTACAGAGCAGCTTTTAAAATTTTATATCGACACGGAATCCATAGATGATACAGGCTTTGAAAACTTCTTTGATGATAACAGTAGTATAATCGGAACAGGAAAGCATGAGTTTTTCAGGAATCTGCATGAATTTCAGGAATCATATAAATTCGATGTAAAACAAAGAGGAAAAATCAGACTTAAAATAAGAGATTTACAGCAGGAAGAAGCAGAGCTTGGTGATGACCAGGTCCTTGCGTATGGATCGGTAGTCTTTACCGGTTTATTTGAAGATGGATCCGTCTGTTTTGAGATGGACACACGGTTTAGCATTATCTATAAAAAGGTGAACGGGAAATGGCTGGTTAAGCATCTGCATCAGTCAGTACCGGACAGAGACCAGATGACAGGGGAAGAATTCCCGGTTACGCTGGGAAAACAGGTGGAAGAGGCGCACCGGGCAATCAGTGCATTAGGGACCGCTTATTATCACATCTCACGTCTGGATTTAAAGACAAAGAAGATCGAACTTGTGAAAAGATCCCGGAAAATGGAGCTGGGCATTTCCCAAAAAAGCGCAGACTGGAATTCGCAGTTTGAGGTCATCAAAGATGTGATAGCAGAACCGTTTGTACAAAAGTACATAGATTTTTTTGATACACAGACCATGGCCGCACGGCTTCGTAATAAAGAGTCCATGTCTTTTGAATTCAAAAAAAAGGATGGGAAATGGTTCCTTGCCATGATCGTTCCACAGAACTATGATAAAGACGGAAATGTTACATCGGTGCTGCTTGCAAACCGGGATGTGACAGATGAAAAACTGCGGGAATTGAGGCAGGAGGAAGAACTGCGGGAAGCTAAATTAAATGCGGAAACTGCAAGTAAGGCAAAATCCGCATTTCTTTTCAATATGTCCCATGACATCAGAACGCCTATGAATGCGATCATCGGTTATGCAGATCTGGCATCCAGACACCTGGAAGACACAGAAAAACTTAGCAGATATATCGATAACATTCAGATATGCGGGAGAAAACTGTTATCGTTACTCAGTAATGTCCTGGATCTTGCAAGAATTGAAAATAACAAGGTCGAAATGAAATATGCCGTGTCGGATGTCCGGGAAGACTTTACGAATTGTGTTACAATGTTCCAGCAACAGGCAGAAAGTAAGAACCAGACTCTGTGTATGACAGAACATATCCTGTATCCGTATGTATATGTGGATGAACCACATTTATCGGAAGTCTGCATCAACATCATAAGTAATGCGGTCAAGTATACAAATGCGGGCGGTACAATATCCTGTAAGGTTGCACAGAGACCTTGTGAGAATGAAGACTGGTGTGATATGATCATCAGTATTACCGATAATGGAATTGGTATGACAGAAGAGTTCCAAAAGCATATCTTTGAAGCGTTTGAAAGAGAGCGGACTTCTACGATTACCCATATTGAGGGTATCGGCATCGGCATGGGAATCGTGAAAAAGCTTGTGGATCTGATGGGTGGTACGATAGAGGTGGAAAGTAAACTTGGTGAGGGATCCACTTTTACAGTGACGATCCCTTGCAAAAAAGCATCAAAAGAAGAAGCTTTAGAGAAGAAAAATCAGAATCCACGAAGTAAGAAGTCGCTAAAAGGCGTCCGGGTCCTGCTGGTCGAAGACAATGAGATCAATGCGGAGATCGCGACAGAACTGTTGAAAGAAGAAGGGTGTATTGTCGAAGTTGCAACTGACGGAGTTGCATGTATCAGCATGATTGAAAAGGCAGATGCGGACTATTACAAGATGATCCTTATGGATATTCAGATGCCGGTTATGAATGGGTTCGATACGACATTAACCATCCGGAAGATGAAGGATGATAAAAAAGCGATGATCCCGATCATAGCTATGACTGCCAATGCCTTTGCAGAAGACAGACAGAAGGCGCTTTCTGTCGGGATGAATGATCACGTTGCCAAGCCTGTTGATATGAATATTCTTGCGCCAACGATGATGAAATATTTATAAAAGTGGGGAATAAAAAAATGAACAAAGAAAAAAAACAGGTTGTCACACCGGACAATCTAAAAGAAATTGCCGTCATGACGATAGCAGTGGGGATCATCGCCGCGGCCGTGTACTTCTTTCTGATTCCGAGCCAGACCTCGATCAGCAGCGTATCTGCGCTGGCGATCATCATTGCGCATTATGTACCGTTGCATGTATCTACGGTTACAATGATCCTGAATGTGGTCTTACTGCTGATCGGATTTATAACCTGTGGGAAAGAATTTGGGGCGAAGACGGTATACACAAGTATTTTGCTGCCACTGTATCTGGCAGTATTTGAACATGTATTTCCGGATTTTGAATCGCTGACGAACAGTACGGAACTGGACGTGTTATGTTATGTTCTCGTCGTAAGCTTCGGACTCAGCATCTTATTTAATATGAATGCGTCATCCGGCGGACTGGATATCGTGGCAAAGATCATGAATAAATATCTTCATGTCGAACTGGGAAAAGCGATGTCCATCTCAGGAATGTGTGTGGCACTTTCTTCCGCATTGATCTATGATAAAAAAGCGGTCGTACTGAGTGTGCTTGGTACATACTTTAACGGTATTGTGCTGGATCATTTTATCTTTGGACAGAATGTGAAGAGACGTGTCTGTATCATCACAAAATATGAAGAAGAGGTACGCCGGTTCATTCTGCATGAGCTGCACAGCGGGGCAACGTTCTACGAGGCAGTAGGTGCTTACAATATGCAGAAATACAGAGAGATCATTACAATCGTAGATAAGAACGAATATCAGAAACTGATGAATTATGTCAGTAAAAAAGATCCGGAGGCATTCGTAACCGTATACACGGTATCCGATATGCGCTACCGGCCGAAAGTTAAATCATTTTAACGGAGGAAAACATATGAAGACAAAAGCTAAAATAATCATCGCGGCAGTTCTTGCCATTGCGATCAGCATCGGTTCGATAGCCATATATAAGCATATTACCGGTCCGAAAGAAGAGAGCATACCGCTTGAGACGACGCTGGAAGATGCAGCGGAGCTGACGACACAGAAGATGATCATCTCGGATGTATTCAGGAGCACAAAGGGAGAGATCCCGCTGATCAACAAGAACAGATTTCTCGTACAATACAAGACGACAGTGACTGCGGGACTGGATGTACAGAAAGCTGTCATAAAGGAGACAGACGACAAGATCCAGATATCTATTCCGCACTGCACGGTCAATGAGGATTCTATTAAGATCAAATCCAGTGATCTGAAGATATATGATACGAATTTTGCGATTATGAGTATCGATAAAGAGGCGGTTATGGAACTTGTCGCAGAGGCTGAGAAGAAAGCAAAGGAAAAAGCCGGATCGGATGAATACGGATTTCTTGAAAATGCGGACAAGAATGCAAAGAAAGTAATCAAGGGCATGTTCGAAAATGTATCGAATGGAAAAGAAGTAATCGTGTCTTTCCAGAATTAGACCGGAAATGACGGGTATGTTGTGTAAAAAAATGTAGAGATTATGTGAAGAATGTCGAAAACCATTAATTTATGTAAAAGAATGTGCTACAATAAAGAAATCATATATAGACAGGAGACAAAAAAATGACAATACAGGAATGCTATAAAGCGATTGGAGGAAACTATGAAGATGTCTTAAGACGCCTTCGCAGTGAAGTACTGATCCGGAAATTCACATTAAAGTTCCTTGAAGATCAGAGTTATTCACTGTTAAAGCAGGCTTTGGGGGATAACAATTATGAAGAGGCTTTCTGTGGTGCACACACACTGAAAGGTGTATGTCAGAATCTTTCCTTTGACCGTCTGTATGAAGTGAGCAGTGAGCTGACAGAGCTTTTGAGAGACCGGACCGGAGAGAAGCCGGGGATACCGGAAGCAATGGAAAAAGTAACAAAAGAATATGAGGCAACAATTGAAGAAATTAAGAAGCTGCAGGAGTAATCTCCTACAGCTTCTTTTTTAACATTTCCGGATTGGATGCATAAGCAAGTGCCGTGTCAGCAGTAATGCGTCCGTTTTTATAAAGTGAAAGAAGACTAAAGTCCATTGGAGTTTTTCGTTGATCCGAAAAATGTAGATGGACGAAACAATTAACCACCCGCTATTGATATGATTTATCAATTATCTGATTTCTTTAACAAATGATATTTTCGCTTTTCCTCATACATTTTTTCATCCATATGCATCAGGAACACTTCGGCATCATCTTCAGATCCAAATTCTGCATATCCCATGGAAACACTTAGAGTGAATGGTTCTATCCCGGATTCATTGAAACGGGATAGATTATTATGAATCTCTTTCATTGTGACCAGGACACTTTCTTCCTCAACACCTGACAGTAATACAATAAACTCATCTCCCGCATAGCGGATTGCCATACCGGCAGTTGGTATAGATCTAAAAAGTATATTTCCCAACGTACAGATAGCCTTATCTCCCATACTATGACCAAAATTATCATTAATATATTTAAAGGCGTTTACATCCATCATGATTCCATATAAAGATTTACATTTCGTAAATTTCCTTTCAGAAAGTACTGCATTAAGATATCTCCGATTATATAATCCGGAAAGTTCATCCATATATAAATTCTCGGCATATGTCTGCATCTGCACAAATATCAATGCGATCGCAACTAATACCCATGACGATGTGATTCCGTAAAAAAGGAACTGGATAAGCACGCCTACAAAACAGGGACCGACGAAATATATCACGGGAAAGAAATTCACATTAACTCCCTGTTTTTTGGAATGATACACCAGATAGATGCTGTAAGCAAAATATAATATAAGTGAGATATATCCTACCAGTGAACCGGCAGTTCGCTGATATACATTCTCCTTAGATATTTTAAACATAATCCCTGTTCCGGGCAGATTACATAAAATCATAATTACTTCTACGATCCAAGGAAACATTACAACTCTTACTTTTTTGAATATTCTCTTATAATTCCGGTAAATGCGTAATTCTACATACAGACACCAAAGCAGACCTATGCTGACGGTACCTATAAAACATATGCTGTTGGAGATATAATTGATCTGTCTACAGCCGGTAAATTGATTCCCATCTACCAGAAAAGCAATTGTTTCAGACAATGCCCCCGCTAAGTTCACTATTGCCATTCCGTCATATAGTTTGTCTTCCTCATGGAGACTTTCTCTGTTTTTCCGTCTGCAAAGCAAAAGAAACCACATCATTAGCACAGTCAAGCCGTTTGCTATCAATATTTCTTCTATAACTATTATTTCTATCACCTTCCTATCACCATGTTTTTTATTATATCTCCGTGTTTCCTTCAAAACAATACATATCCTGGATTATTCATACCTTTTACGTGAAAGCTGGTAAAAATCACTTAGTGATTTACACGAAGACTGCTTCATTTTTTCTGAACATTAAGGCAGGGAAAAGGGGGCGGCCGTTCTTTTTTGTTGAGTTAACCGGGGAAAAGGATTATAATAGAGAACGCGTGGAATAAGACGCGCAGAAAGAAAAAGAAAGAGATGCGTATCCAGAGATTCGCGGGAGATCGGAACGGTGAAGGTGTCCGATATCGAAGGAAAAATTGAGTGGTATATGGGAAGACCATAACAGAACGACAGAGGAGAATAGAAATTATGCGGGGGAAAAAACAGACAGCAGCCATAGTTCTTGCGGTGATACTGGCGGTGACAGCAGGGATACCGCACAGTACGGTATACGCGGAGCCGGCCAGCACCGGGAATGTGCAGGCAGCAGACGCAGCGGCAGATGATACCAAGAAAGAAGAGAAAAAAGAAGAAGACATGACTCCGGAAGAGCTGGAAAAGAAGGCAGAAGAAGATGCCTATAAGATGGAGATCCAGTCGAACAGCTGGAAGAACTGGCCGCAGGGACCGGGAACATACGGAGAAGCAGCAATCGTGATGGATGCAGGAACCGGAAGTATCTTATATGCGAAGAATATTGACGGGCATGAATATCCGGCCAGCATCACAAAAGTTCTGACCAGCCTTATCGCATTAAAATATGGCAGTCTGTCAGATCAGGTAACGTTTTCGAATGACTGTATATCTTTTATGCAGCCGGGAGATTCTTCCGTAGGATTAAAAGAAGGAAATGTGATCTCACTGGAACAGGCGTTGTATGCGACACTGCTTGCCTCGGCAAATGAAGCAGCCTATGCGGTTGCGGAAAATGTCGGGAAGAATGCCGGGCACGATTACAACTGGTTCATACAGCAGATGAACGAGGAGTGCAAAAGTCTCGGCGGGGAGAACTCGAACTTTGTCAATGCGAACGGGCTTCATGATGACAATCATTATACCTGCGCGCGGGACATGGCTTTGATCGGCAGGGAGATCTGGCGTTATCCGGAATTCTTAAAGATCTGTCAGGAGCAGAGTTATACGATCCCGGCATCCGATACGACGGAAGAGCACGTATTTCCGCAGCATCATAAGATGCTTATAAAAGAAAATAAAAATTATTACCAGTATGCGGTCGCAGGAAAGACGGGATATACATCCAATGCCTTATCCACACTGATCACCATGGCTGATAACGGCAATATGAAACTGGTATGTGTCGTACTCAGGACGCATGGAGCGAATATATATCCGGATACAAAGAATCTGTTCGAATACGTATTTAATAATTTCCAGAAGATTCCGGTGGCAGATGAGAAGAAACCGGCAGAAGTAAAAGAATTCATAACGGCATCGGATGAAAGTGAGGACGCCGGATCCGCACAGACGGGCGGGAATGAGTATCAACCGCTGGAAGATGGCTATGTGATCCTGCCGAAGGATGTCTCATACAAAGATACAGACTATGAGATTACAGACGTAGATGAAAAGACCGGAGAAGGGACGATCCAATATACTTATGATGGTCATCCGGTAGGAAGTGAGACAGCAAAGTTCACGGAAGAATACCTGCAGAAAATAAGTACGGGTAAAGAACGTGTGGATAATAAGAAGGAGAATGTGGATAACTCCGGGACAACGAAGAACTCCGGTGGAAAATTAAGTGCAAAGAGCATCTGGGCGAATTTCGTGCAGAAAGCAAAAGCGGCATGGACGTTCAGTCAGAAGAAATTTGCCGGGAAATCAGCTTCGGAACAATATATGATCGCCGGGGGATGTGTGGTGCTGGTGATCCTGATCTTCAGTCTGATCGTTGTATTGATACGCCGGAGAAGATAAATGGCAGAGGATACATGAAAAATAAGGGAAAACCCCTTGACGGATTTTAGGATTGTTGCATATAATAAAAGATATGAAAAGCGCTGACGAAGACAGTAGGATATAACAGAACGCAGCAGCGAGCCGGGGATGGTGGAAGTCCGGTGCAAGTAAGATATATCTGAATATCACTTCTGAGTTGCAGATTTTGAAAGGTTTCGGTAAGATGTGTAGAGAGATCCGGTGACCGAGTAAAAACTGACGGCATTCCTCCGTTACAGGGAAGACATATGATGGTATGTTAGGTGGTTTATAAACGTAAGTACAGCTTTCGTCCTATACAGGGCGGAAGTTTTTTTAATTCTATGTTTAATTTTATGGAGGTAAATATGTATAAGAAAGTTTCTACGGATCTTAATTTTGTAGACAGAGAAAAACAGACAGAGCAATTCTGGGAAGACAATGACATCTTCAGAAAAAGTATGCGTGACCGTGAAGGCAACGAGATCTATATGTTCTACGATGGCCCTCCGACAGCCAACGGAAAACCGCACATCGGACACGTTCTGACACGTGTTATCAAGGATATGATCCCAAGATACCGTACCATGAAGGGATACGAAGTTCCAAGAAAGGCCGGATGGGACACACATGGACTTCCGGTAGAGCTGGAAGTTGAGAAGCTTCTCGGATTGGACGGAAAAGACCAGATCGAAAAATACGGTATGGAACCATTCATCAAGAAATGTAAAGAAAGCGTATGGAAATACAAAGGTATGTGGGAAGACTTCTCTAATACCGTAGGTTTCTGGGCTGATATGGATGATCCATATGTAACATATGATAATAACTTTATCGAGTCTGAGTGGTGGGCACTCAAGAGAATCTGGGACAAGAAGCTCCTGTATAAAGGATTCAAGATCGTGCCATACTGTCCTCGCTGCGGAACTCCGCTTTCTGCACAGGAAGTAGCACAGGGCTATAAAGATGTAAAAGAACGTTCTGCGATCGTTCGTTTCAAAGTAGTAGGAGAGGATGCATATTTCCTCGCATGGACAACAACACCATGGACACTTCCGTCTAACATCGCACTCTGTGTGAACCCGGAAGAAGACTATGCGAAAGTAAAAGCTGCCGACGGCTATACTTATTACATGGCTGTTGCACTTCTCGATACCGTACTTGGCAGACTTGCCGATGAAGAAAACGGAACAAAGGCTTACGAGATCCTTGAGACATACAAAGGAAAAGATCTCGAATATAAAGAGTACGAGCCATTATACCAGTGTGCTTACGACTGCGCTTCCAAGCAGAACAAGAAAGCATTCTTCGTTACATGCGATACCTATGTAACACTGACAGACGGTACCGGTGTGGTTCATATCGCTCCTGCGTTTGGTGAAGACGATGCCAAGGTCGGACGTAGATATGATATGCCGTTCGTTCAGTTGGTAGACGAAAAAGGTAACATGGGAGAGACGACTCCGTTTGCCGGATTATTCGTTAAGAAGGCTGATCCGGAAGTATTAAAAGACCTCGACGGACGCGGACTTCTCTACGATGCACCGAAGTTCGAGCACAGCTATCCACACTGCTGGAGATGTGATACACCACTTATTTACTACGCTCGTGAATCATGGTTCATCAAGATGACAGAAGTAAAAGATGACCTGATCGCCAACAACAATACAATCAACTGGATTCCGGAAAGCATCGGTAAAGGACGTTTCGGCGACTGGCTTGAGAACGTTCAGGACTGGGGTATCAGCCGTAACCGTTACTGGGGAACTCCACTGAATATCTGGGAGTGTGAATGCGGACACCAGCATTCGATCGGAAGCATCGAAGAGCTGAAAGAAATGTCCGATAACTGTCCGGATGAGATCGAACTTCACCGTCCATACATCGACGAAGTAACGATCAAGTGCCCATGCTGCGGAAAGCAGATGCACAGAGTACCGGAAGTTATCGACTGCTGGTTCGACAGTGGATCTATGCCATTTGCACAGCACCACTATCCATTTGAGAATAAAGAATTATTTGAAAAGCAGTTCCCTGCAGACTTCATTTCCGAGGCTGTTGACCAGACCCGTGGATGGTTCTACTCACTGCTTGCAATCTCAACACTGATCTTCAACAAAGCACCATACAAGAACGTTATCGTACTTGGACACGTGCAGGATGAGAATGGTCAGAAGATGAGTAAGTCCAAAGGAAATGCAGTTGATCCATTCGACGCACTGGAGAAATACGGAGCAGATGCGATCCGCTGGTACTTCTATGTCAACAGTGCACCATGGCTTCCGAACCGTTTCCACGGAAAAGCCGTTGTAGAAGGACAGAGAAAGTTCATGGGAACATTGTGGAACACATATGCGTTCTTTGTACTGTATGCGAATATCGATGATTTCGATGCAACAAAATACACACTGGAATACGACAAACTGTCCGTTATGGATAAATGGCTTCTGTCTAAGCTCAATTCCGCAATCAAGGCAGTAGACTATGATCTGTCCAACTACAAGATTCCGGAGGCTGCAAAGGCACTTCAGAGCTTCGTAGACGATATGAGTAACTGGTATGTAAGACGTAGCCGTGAACGTTTCTGGGCTAAGGGAATGGAACAGGATAAGATCAATGCTTACATGACTCTGTACACAGCACTGGTTGAGATCTGTAAGACGGCAGCGCCGATGATCCCGTTCATGACAGAAGAGATCTATCAGAACCTGGTAAGAAGCGTGGACGAGAGTGCTCCGGAAAGTATCCATCTGTGTGACTTCCCGGTTGTAAATGAAGCACATATCGATACAGAACTGGAAGCTAATATGGACAACGTTCTGAAGATGGTTGTTATGGGACGTGCATGCAGAAATACTGCAAATATCAAGAACCGTCAGCCGATCGGACAGATGTATGTAAAAGCTGATTTTGAAGTACCGGAATTTTACAAAGACATCGTAAAAGATGAATTAAATGTAAAGAATGTAACATTTACACAAGATGTTCGTGACTTTACTTCATATACTTTTAAACCTCAGTTAAAGACAGTGGGACCAAAATATGGTAAAATGTTAGGAGGTATTAAAGCAGCACTCGATAACCTCGAAGGAAATGCAGCAATGGATGAGTTAAATGCTACAGATGCCCTGAAGCTTGATATCAATGGACAGGAAGTGACTCTGTTCCGCGAAGATCTGTTGATCGAATCTGCACAGATGCCGGGATATGTATCTGAGAATGACAACGGAATTACAGTTGTTATGGATACAAACCTTTCCGAAGAACTTCTGGAAGAAGGATTTGTACGTGAGATCATCAGTAAAGTACAGACCATGCGTAAGGAAGCCGGATTCGAAGTTATGGATAAGATCGCAGTATCTTATGAAGGTACAGAAAAAGCAGAGAAAGTATTTGCAGACAATGCATCTACGATCGCAGATGAAACACTTGCACTGGAAGTTACAAAAGCAGCACCAGCAGGCTACACGAAAGAGTGGAAGATCAATGGAGAAGCTGTAACGATCGGTGTGGAAAAGAGATAATCAAAGCCCAGTTTTTTAGAAGGGAAGTAGAAAATGTATAATCCAAGATTTGAAAAAGACGTATTTAAAAGAGATGTACGGAACAATGTAAAGACATTGTTCCGTAAGGAAGTAGAAGAGGCAACTCCGCAGCAGTTGTTCCAGGCAGTTTCTTATGCTGTAAAGGAAGCCATCATCGATGACTGGCTTGCAACACAGAAACAGTATGAGAAAGACGATCCGAAGACCGTATATTACATGTCCATGGAATTCCTGCTCGGAAGAGCTCTTGGAAACAACCTGATCAACATGACAGCATATAAAGAAGTAAAAGAAGCTCTGGAAGAGATGGGAATCGACCTGAACGTGATCGAGGATCAGGAGCCGGATCCGGCACTTGGTAATGGTGGACTCGGACGTCTGGCAGCTTGTTTCCTGGATTCTCTTGCAACACTGGGATATGCATCTTATGGATGCGGTATCCGTTACCGTTATGGTATGTTCAAGCAGAAGATCAGAGACGGCTATCAGGTAGAAGCACCGGATAACTGGTTAAAAGACGGTAACCCATTCGAGCTCCGCAGACCGGAATATGCGAAAGAAGTACGTTTTGGAGGAAATATCCGTGTAGAATACGATGAGAGCGGTAAGACTCATTTCGTTCAGGAGAACTATGAGTCCGTAATGGCTATCCCTTACGATTATCCGATCGTAGGATATGGCAACCACATCGTGAACACACTCCGTATCTGGGATGCAGAAGCGATCGTAGACTTCCAGTTAGATTCCTTTGACCGCGGAGATTATCACAAAGCCGTTGAGCAGGAGAACCTTGCGAAGAACATCGTAGAAGTGCTCTATCCAAATGATAACCACATCGCAGGAAAAGAACTGAGACTGAAACAGCAGTATTTCTTCGTATCAGCAAGTATCCAGGCTGCAATTACAAAGTTTAAAAAGAAACATGGCGATATCAGCAAACTGCCGGAGAAAGTAACATTCCAGATGAATGATACACATCCGACCGTAGCAGTAGCAGAGCTGATGCGTATTCTTCTTGATGAGGAAGATCTCGGATGGAATGAAGCATGGGATATCACAACAAAATGCTGTGCATATACGAACCATACGATCATGGCAGAAGCACTTGAGAAATGGCCGATCGATCTGTTCTCAAGACTCCTTCCACGTATCTATCAGATCATCCAGGAGATTGACCGCCGTTTTGTCGAGCAGGTAAGAGCACAGTATCCTGGTAATGAAGAAAAGGTTAAGAAGATGGCAATCCTGATGGACGGTCAGGTGAAGATGGCACACCTTGCGATCGTTGCAGGCTATTCTGTCAACGGTGTTGCAAAGCTGCATACAGAGATCCTGAAGAATCAGGAACTGAAAGATTTCTATCAGATGATGCCGGAGAAGTTCAACAATAAGACAAACGGTATCACACAGAGACGTTTCCTTATGCATGCGAACCCGCTGCTTGCCGACTGGGTAACAGAGAAGCTCGGAACAAAAGAGTGGATCACAGACCTGTCCAAGATGAGCGGACTGAAGGAATGGCTGGATGACGAAGAGGCCCTGAAAGAATTCATGACAATCAAGTTCAAGAACAAAGAGCGTCTGGCCGCTTATATCAAAGAGCACAACGGAGTAGAAGTAGATCCAAGATCGATCTTCGATGTACAGGTAAAACGTCTGCACGAATATAAACGTCAGCTGCTGAATATCCTGCATGTAATGTATCTGTATAACCAGATCAAAGAGCATCCGGAGATGTCCTTCTATCCTAAGACATACGTCTTCGGTGCAAAGGCTTCCGCAGGATATATCCGTGCAAAAGAGATCATCAAACTGATCAACTCGGTTGCAGATGTGATCAACAATGACCGCAGCATCAACGGCAAACTGAAAGTTGTATTTATCGAAGATTACCGCGTATCGAACGCAGAGCTGATCTTCGCGGCAGCAGATATCAGTGAGCAGATTTCTACAGCTTCCAAGGAAGCTTCCGGAACAGGTAACATGAAGTTCATGATGAACGGTGCACCGACACTCGGAACAATGGACGGAGCGAACGTAGAGATCGTAGACGAAGTTGGAATCGACAATGCATTTATCTTCGGACTGAGTGCAGACGAAGTAATCAACTACGAGCAGAACGGTGGATACAATCCATACGATATCTACAACAACGATCCGGATATCAGAAGAGTGGTAGACCAGCTGGTAGACGGAACTTATGCAAACGGCGATAAAGAGATGTATCGTGACCTTTACAACAGCCTTCTGAACAGTCAGGGTGGCGCAAGAGCAGATATGTACTTTATCTTAAAGGACTTCCGTTCTTATGCAGATGCACAGGCACGTGCAATGGAAGCTTACAAAGACACAGACAAATGGGCTAAGATGGCCCTTAAGAATACCGCTTGCTGTGGTAAGTTCTCGGCAGACAGAACAATCCAGGAATATGTAGATGATATCTGGCATCTGGATCATGTTGTGATCAATGAGGATGAACTGGAATATTAAAAAAACCCCTCTCATACCTTAAGGTATGGGAGGTTTTTTTTGTGCCAATGGGGACGGGGAAAGTGGCTCTGCCATCGGGGAGGTGTGCAAATATATGAGACGATACAAGGGAATAGGTGGAAAAGTGAAACAGGCCGGCTGCTGGCTGCTTATCATAGTCCTGCTTCCATATATCATAACCGTATTTATAAATGGACCGAAGGTTATCACTGCTTCAAAAGCAGATGAAACGATGGTGAAAATAAAGAAAAACGGAAAGATGCCTGTGGAGGAGTATTGTATCGGAGTGCTGGCCAGGGATATGCCGGCAGATTATGAGAAAGAAGCACTGAATGCACAGGCAGTGCTCATCCGGACAGAAGTATACCGCATGATCCAGGAAGCCGGTGGAGACGGTACACTGCCGGAAGAAGCGGCAGACGAATTCTGGACAGAAAAACAGATGAAATCTGCATGGGGCATGCAGTATGCGGAAAACTACCGGAAGTTAAAAAACGCACTGGAATCTACTGCGGGACAAGTGCTGTTCTATGGAAATAATCTGGCAATGACACCATTTTTTAATCTGAGTAACGGATACACAAGGGATGCAAAAGAAGTGCTTGGAACGGAAGAGTATCCTTATCTGAAAATCGTGGAATGCCCCGGGGATGTAAATGCTGAGAATGAGATACAGACGGTGATACTGGAAGTGAAGAGTGAAAATAAAGGAACTACAGGTATCGAAACGCTGGATGTGGAGATACAGGAGACAGATTCTGTGGGATATATACTGAAAATCCGTGTGGGAGACCAGGTGATGAGCGGGGAAGAATTCAGAAATAAATATCATCTGGCTTCCAGTTGTTTTACGCTGCAGCCTTATAATGGAAAGTTGAGAGTAACCACACGGGGAACCGGTCACGGAATCGGCATGAGTCAGTACACGGCAAATGAGATGGCAAAAAAGAAACAAGGATATAAAAAAATATTAAAATATTTTTTTGAAGGAACGGATATAAAAGAAGTGACAGAAATTATAAAAAATGTATAACTACATCACGATCTGGCAAAAATATGGTCAGAGGTGGTGATGAAATGAATAAAAATGAAAAAACGTCTATGTCCAAACGGCGTGCTACCGTGGCAGCAGTGTTATGTTTTGTGGCAGCAATTGCAATAGCAGGAACATATACATTTAACGATTACAGGAAAACGCAGAAAAATGAGCTGGCGAAGGCGGAAGAAAAGAGCAGGCAGGAAGAGACAAAGAAAGACAACAAAGACAACAGCGATCTGACAAGAGAAACCGGAACATCAAAAGTAAAAAGTGAGAATACCGGAAGCAGTACGGAGAAAAGCACAACAGCTGAGAGTACCGATAATGAAAAAAACGGATCAGACGGAACCGGAATGACAGATCAGCCAGAACAGAATGGAACGGGGATCCAGGCAACAGCAGGAAAGAGTCATAATATCAATTTTACAGAAGACAGCTACATCCTATGGCCGGTGAACGGGGCTGTGATCATGAGTTACAGCATGGATAAGACGGTATATTTCCAGACGCTGGATCAGTACAAGTATAATCCGGCCGTGATCATCGAAGGTGCAGAAGGAGATCAGGTACTCTGTGGCGCACCCGGGATCATCAAGTCGATCGATGTCAGTGCACAGACGGGAACAACGGTCAATGTAGACATCGGAAACGGATACGAGCTGTTATACGGGCAGCTGAAAGAAGTACCTGTGAAGGTCGGGGATTATGTAGAAGCGAAGAGTGTGCTTGGCTATGTTAGCCAGCCGACGAAGTATTACAGCAAAGAAGGCTGTAATGTATATTTTGAGATGCGGAAAAACGGGCAGCCGGTGAACCCGGTGGAGTATACAGCGGATCAGGATTAAAAGAAAAGGACAGGGATTCCCGGAGATCTCTGTCCTTTTCTTGTGCAGTCCTTCTTTTGGGTGGATAAAATTGACTTTCCGCAGGATAACGGATAAAATAAAGTGGATTATTACAGGAAAAATCAGACCGATTGTGGATAAGTGGGGACAGCTACATGAATTATACCTATATCATAAAATGTGCAGACAGTACGTTATACACAGGCTGGACAAATGATCTGGATAAGAGGATAAAAGCACATAACAGTGGAAAAGGCGCGAAATACACGAAGACCAGAAGACCGGTGAAGCTTGTGTATTACGAAGAACATGAGACGAAGAATGAGGCAATGAGCCGGGAATATGCGATCAAACAGCTGACACGGAGAGAAAAGGAACTGCTGATCAAAGGAAACGGAAGCTTACCAAAGAGGCAAAAGATCTCGCAGAATAAGTAAAAATAAGTGATATTAAGTAAAAAAAGCTGCCGCCGGCAGCTTTTTTTATATGGATTTCATTAAAGTACAAAAGCATACATCACCACAAAGTGGCATGCGCTTCCGGCCATCACAAACAGATGAAAGATCTCATGGCTTCCGAAATATTTGTGCTTACTGTTAAAGATCGGAAGCTTCAAAGCATAGATCACACCGCCCACGGTGTAGATAATACCACCGGCCAGCAGCCATCCGAAAGCCGCCGGGCTTAAGGAATTCAGCAATTGTGTAAATGCCAGTACGCAGGTCCAGCCCATGCCGATATAAAGTACGGATGAAATCCATTTCGGACAGTATACCCAAAATGCTTTGATCAGGATTCCGGCGATGGCAAATGACCATACGATCGCAAGAAGGATGATTCCGGTCCTGCCGCCAAGTACTAACAGGCAGATCGGAGTGTAGCTTCCGGCGATGAGAACACTGATCATCATGTGATCGATTTTTTTAAGAATGGTATTTATTTTTTTTGATTTATCGAATGTATGGTAAGTTGTGCTTGCTGCATACAGTAAGATCAGACTTGCCACATACACAGCAATTGCGATGATGTAAATCTTATCCGGCTCACGTGCTGCTTTCAAAAGCAAAGGAATTGCTGCGAATATCGCCATCAGCATTCCGATAAAATGTGTGATCGCACTTCCCGGATCTTTAATATGTTCTTTTAACTGCTCTGCCATAATCATGCACCTCCTGAATGTCGAAAATATGACATGTAGTTTTCAATACTACGTTTGCTATATGTGTATATTATACCAGAAAAAGAAAAAAATCAAGCAGAAAAGGAAAATAATTTTAAAATCAAAATAATTCTTTTCTGCTTGATTTTTTATATATCAGGTTCTAATTTATTTTCATTGCGCCAGCTTCTTGGAGAAGTTCCATAGATATTCTTGAATGCCCTTGAAAAATGTAACTGATTCGGATATCCAATGGCATTTCCAATATCCGCAATGGATAAAGAGGTTAGTTTCAGAAGCTCTGCAGCCTTCGTCATGCGGTAACTGATCAGGAATTCCTGAGGAGATTTTCCGATGGAGTCGTGAAAAATCTTTCCGAAATAACTCCGGTTCAGACCACAGAAAGAAGCAATGTCTTCAATGGTAATATTGTTCTGAAAATTTTGCTCAATATAAGATAATGCTTCTTTGATGTAAAAATCTCTGATCTTCCCGCTATGGTTCATACGCACTGTAGCAGCAGAACGCATGAAATAATCCAAAAAGAGATACAAATGTCCGATTATATGGAACGGTGATTCGCAGGAGGAACCGGGATGTCTGGCAATATATAACATTTCGTTCATCATTTCATTACGAAGATCTTTCGAACCGGCATGATAGACCGGATGATCCGGACTAAGTCCGGCAGTAGAGACAATCTCTTTGGCACGGAGTCCGTCAAATTCAATCCAGGTATATTCCCATGGGAGATCCTGATCTGCGATGTAAGTATTGATCTGATTAGGAAATAGCATAAAACCCTGTCCGCTTTTCACCTGATATTTTATTGTATTGCCGGAAGAATCGTCGGCCATTAAAGTTCCGGTTCCGGATATCACATAGTGAAAGATATAATGGTTTCTGGCGGCAGGTCCAAAAGAATGGGAAGGTTCACATTGTTCCCAGCCATACTGATAAAGTCCGATATCGACAAAATTTTCATTTGGAAAAACGGAAAATAAAAGATTACTCATAGGAATCCTCCTTTTTAAAACAGTATATACCAAAATGCTAGATAACTTCAATATATAACGGGAAAAATCGCATTTTGCAATAAAATATATAATATGAGGATATTTATAGACGCATAATGGTATGTTACAATTTAATTGTAAATAAGAAATGAAAAAAACCTGACGATGAAAACAAGAGAATATCCCGGGAAAGGTTCAAAATCAGGAAGGAACGGAGCAAAAGGAGGTTGAAAACATGCATAGGAAGTACAGGAAACTGGTAAGTGCCGGATTGGTTCTTACAATGGCTGGGGCTATGACGCTGCAGGGATGCGGACAGAAGGAAAAGGAAGGAAAGACAGAAATAGAACTTGTGCAGTATAAGCCGGAAGCAGTAAAAACATTTGAGAAAATAGAAGAAGAATTTAACCGTACACATGATGATATTCATCTTACAATTGAATCTCCGAATGATGCAATGACGGTTTTGAAGACGAGATTTATCAGGGAGGATAATCCGGATATTATTGGAATCGGAGGAGACGTGAACTATTCAAACTTTATCGATTCTGATATGTTGATGGATATTTCCGACTATAAAGGTCTGGAAAATATTAAAGAGGCATATAAAGAAATTGATAAAAATCTGGAATTTGTTCCGGAAAAAGGAACTTATGCGGTACCATACGTTGCAAATGCAGCAGGAATTCTTTACAACAAGGAAATGTTCGAAGAACATGGATGGAAAATACCAACTACATGGGATGAACTCATGAGCCTGTGTCAGGAGATACAGAATGCAGGAATCCAGCCATTTTATTTTGGATTTAAAGATACATGGACTTGTCTTGCACCGTGGAATGCGGTTGCGGTAGATCTTGCACCCGCAGATGTGTGTGCACAGGTGAACCGCGGAAAGACAACATTTTCGAAGGGATATAAAGAAGTGGCAGAACGTATGCTGGAGCTGCTTCCATATGGACCGGATGACCCGTTTGCATATGATTACAACGGGGCGTGTACGGCATTTGCAAAAGGTGAATCCGCAATGTATACGATTGGAAGTTATGCAATTCCACAGATCCAGACGGTGAATCCGGATATGGAGATTGATTCATTTGTAATGCCGGCAAGTAATAACAAGGAAGAAAATAAGTTGAACTCAGGAATAGATCTTCAGTTCTGCGTAATGCAAGACTGCAAAAATAAAGAGGCAGCATATGAAGTATTAGATTTTCTCCTGGAAGATGAGAATATACAGGCATATCTGGATGCGCAGAAGGCGGTTGCTTGTAAAGAGGGAGATTTTGAACTGCCATCAACCCTTGAAGGAATGAAAGAATATATAAAAGAAGGAAAAATGTCAGACTACCAGGATCATTATTATCCATCGGAAATGGCAGTAGATGCCCAGATCCAGACATTCCTGATGAAAAAAGACAGCGAGGCATTTCTTAAGAAATTTGATACAGACTGGGTAAGATATAATCGTGATATTATCCGTAAAGTGGAAGATTACGAGAAATCGCATAATGACTAAGAGAGATAAGTTACCGGTAATACGGAAGTTCAAGGAGTTAGTATGATGAAAAAGAATAAATTAAATGATAGAAAGCGGACATTTCTTCTGATCACGATTCCGATTGTTGCATTATTTTTCTGCTTCAATACGCTGCCGCTGATCAAAGGTGTAATCTATAGTTTTACCAATTTTAAAGGATATGGAAGTTACGACTGGGTAGGTCTTCGTAATTATAAAGACCTGTTTACCGATTCCAGGGTCGGAGGCTCATATATCTTTACATTTAAGTTAGCAATTGCGGCGACAATTTTGACAAATGTGTTGAGTCTTTTGCTGGCACTCGGACTAAATAGCAAGATTAAGTTCAAAAGCGCACTCAGAGGTGCATATTTTATCCCGAATGTACTGGGAGCACTGGTAGTAGGATATATTTTCAACTATTTCTTTACGTATATCCTCCCTGTATTTGGAAAAATGATCGGAAGTAAGACATTTGGTTCCAGTATGCTTTCTAATACCAATCTTGCGTGGATCGCGATTGTGATCGTGTGTGCATGGCAGTCGATAGCAATGAACACAATCATTTATATTTCGGGACTTCAGACGGTTCCGGAGGATGTATATGAAGCAGGTGCCATTGATGGTGCTACAGGATGGAAGAAGTTCAGGAACCTGACATTTCCTCTGATCATTCCATTTTTCTCTATCAATATGGTTCTGAGCGTGAAAAACTTCCTGATGGTATTTGATCAGATCATGGCATTGACAAAAGGAGGTCCTGCCCAGAGTACAGAATCCATCTCATATCTGATCTATAATAACGGAATGAGTGGCGGACAGTTTGGATTCCAAAGCGCAAATGCAGTTATTTTCTTTATCGTGATTGTAGTGATTTCGGTAATGCAGTTGACTATCACCGGTAAGAAGGAGGAACAGTTGTAATGAAAAAAGTTGGGAAAGAAAGAATAAACTGGCCTGTAACGATTCTTTTGATCACAGGGCTGATCACTGTAATATTTCCATTATATATGACGGTTGTCATTGCGCTGAAGAAACCTTCGGAAATGACGAATGATGTCGCAGGAATCTTATCACTTCCAAAGCATTTCAGTCTGAGTAATTTTACAGAGGCGATGAAAGTGACAGATTTCTGGAACTCATTGGGAAACAGTCTGCTGATCACAGTTGTGACGGTAGTGCTTGCAATTCTGATTCATTCACTGCTTGGGTATGCAATTGCAAGAAATAAGGCACATAGTAAATTTTATAAGTTTATTTATTTTTATGTTGTCAGTGGTATGTTCGTACCTTTCGCAATCCTGATGATGCCGGTTGTAAAACAGACGGCGCAGATGGGACTTGCGAACAGAGCAGGAGTGATCATCTTATATCTGGTATTTTATATGCCGATGAATGTGCTGCTGTATTCCGGATATCTGACAAACATTCCGAGAGCGCTGGAAGAGGCAGCATGCGTGGATGGAGCAAGTACATGGACAACTTATTGGAAGATCATCTTTCCGATCATGAAACCAATGCATGCAACGGTTGCGGTTCTGACAGCACTTGGAACATGGAATGACGTTATGACACCGTTGGTTATTATGTCAGGCACAGGAAAGAATACACTGCCGCTGGCACAGCTTAATTTCCAGACACAGTTTGGAACGAACTATAATCTGGCATTTGCCTCTTACCTGTTGGCACTTCTGCCGATACTGATTTTCTATCTGATCTGTCAGAAGCATATCCTGAACGGTGTGGTAAATGGAGCTGTAAAATAAAGAAAATACAAACCGGACAAAAGACACAAAAAGGAGACTGGAAAATGGGAATTGTTTACAGTAAAGCAGACAGGACATTTACAATACAGACAAAGAATACAACGTATCAGATGCAGGTGGACCCTTATGGGTTCCTCCTGCACCTGTATTATGGAAAGAAAACAGATGGAAGCTGCATGGATTATCTGCTGACGTATTATGACAGGGGATTCTCTGGAAATCCGTTTGATGCAGGGGATGACAGAACATATTCTATGGATGCACTTCCGCAGGAGTATCCTTCCTATGGAACCGGAGATTACAGAAGCACGGCACTGATCGTTGAAAATGCAGATGGAAGTACAGCGTGTGATCTGCGTTACCGTTCGCATCACATTTTCAATGGAAAATATAAGATTCCGGGTCTTCCGGCAGTCTATGCGGATGAGACGGAGAGCCAGACACTGGAGATCGTAATGGAAGATGCGGTTACAGGCGTAGAAGTTACATTGCAGTATGGTGTGCTTCCTGATTATGATGTGATCACAAGAAGCGAGAAGATCGTTTATCGTGGCGAAGGAAAGATATGTATCAGGAAAGCGCAGTCTGCATGTCTGGATTTTGTTCAGGGAAAATATGATCTTCTGACATTTTACGGAAGACATGCAATGGAGAGAACGATGCAGAGAGAGCCGGTCACACATGGAAGTCATGTGATCGGAAGTGTGAGAGGAACTTCGAGCCATCAGTATAATCCGATGATGATTCTTGCGGATGAGAATACGACGGATCAATATGGAAATTGTTATGCAATGTCTTTCGTATATAGTGGAAATTTTAAAGGTGAGACACTGAAAGATCAGTTTGGACAGACACGTGCGCTTATGGGGCTGCAGGATGAGATGTTCTCGTATCCGCTGGCAGAAGGAGAAACATTCTATACACCGGAGGTACTTCTTACTTTTTCCGGAAGTGGAATGAACCTTCTTTCACAGAATCTGCACAGATGTATCAGACAGCATATCTGCAGAGGAAAGTACAAAGAAAGTGTCCGTCCGGTTCTGGTGAACAGTTGGGAAGCATCTTACTTTGATTTTGATGGTGATACCTTATACGAACTGGCAAAAGAGGCAAAGCATGCAGGCATTGACATGCTGGTGCTGGATGACGGCTGGTTTGGAAAACGTGATGATGATAACAGCGGTCTCGGGGACTGGTTTGTCAATGAGAAAAAGCTTGGGGGGACACTGGGAGATCTGATAAAGAAGATCAATGATCTGGGTGTAAAATTCGGAATCTGGGTGGAGCCGGAGATGATCTCGGAAGACAGTGATCTGTACAGAGAACATCCGGACTGGGCACTTACTATTCCGGGAAGGAATCCGGTTCATGCAAGAAATCAACTGGTGTTGGATTTCTCGAGAAAAGAGGTTGTAGATCATATATTTGATCAGATCTGTAAAGTCCTGGATCAGGGAAATATTGAGTATGTGAAATGGGATATGAACCGGAGCCTTATGGATGTGTTCTCTAGAGGAACCGAAGATCAGGGAAGGGTCATGTATGATTACGTTCTTGGACTATATGATTTTCTGGAAAGGATCGTGACAAGATATCCGGATCTGCTGATCGAAGGATGCAGCGGCGGCGGTGGAAGATTTGATGCCGGAATGATGTATTATACACCGCAGATCTGGTGCAGTGATAATACAGATGCATTGGACAGATTGCAGATCCAATATGGTACTTCATTCGGTTATCCGGTATCCGCTGTAGGGTCACACGTATCAGCAGTGCCGAATCATCAGACAGGAAGGATCACATCTCTGCATACCAGAGGTGTAGTGGCAATGGCCGGAACATTCGGATATGAATTGAATCTTGGAAAACTTTCCGAAGAAGAGAAGCAGGAGATCCGCTTACAGGTGGAAGAATACCGGAAGTTCGCACCACTGATCCAGACGGGATTGTACTATCGGTTGTCTGATCCTGCGAGGGAGGAATATGCAGCATGGGCATTTGTATCCGAAGATCAGAAAGAAGTTCTTCTGAATGTCGTACTGCAGGAAATTCATGGAAATATGACCGTGAATTATGTAAAGCTTCAAGGATTGAAATGTAGTGCGATCTATCGTGATACGGAAACAGGAAAGAGCTATAATGGTGCAGCACTTATGGAAGCAGGAATTCCGATGCCTGTGGAAATGGGAGAATTCAAGGCATACCAGATGCATCTGACAGCAGAAGAGTAGAGTATAAAAATGGGAAAAAGAGTAGAAAAAAATAACAGTATTTTTCAATATAGGTTAGAGAAACATCATGATGAGCTCAGGTGGCTTTACATGGAACTTTATCAGAACGATGATATGTTCGCGGAATTGTGTTCCAAGATGTATGAGTATTACAGACAACGGAGTAGCAAACTGAAAGAAAGAGATGCAAAAAGAGAGCAGGAAGCCGGCTGGTATCACAGGAAAGATATGCTTGGCATGATGCTTTATATAGATAATTTTGCGGGAAATATGCAAGGTGTAAAAGAAAAGATTCCGTATCTGAAAGAATGCAACATTAATTGTCTTCATCTTATGCCTTTCCTGGATACGCCGGAAGGCAGATCTGACGGCGGTTATGCGGTGGCAGATTTCCGTAAGGTACGTCCGGATCTCGGTACGATGAAAGATCTTGCAGAACTGACAGAAAAGTGTCATGAGGAAGATATCAATGTGTGTATGGATTTTGTTATGAATCATACGTCAGAAGATCATGAATGGGCGAAACGGGCAAGAGCTGGCGAAGGAGAGTATATGAGCCGGTATTTCTTCTATGATAATGATGAGATACCGAAGAAATACGAGGAGACAGTACCGCAGGTATTTCCGACAACAGCTCCTGGAAACTTTACGTATCTTCCGGAGAATGGCCATTATGTAATGACAACATTTTATCCGTATCAGTGGGATCTGAATTACCGCAATCCGAGAGTGTTTAATGAGATGATGTATAACTTCCTGTATCTGACAAATCAGGGAATAGATATTGTGAGAATTGATGCGGTGCCATATATCTGGAAAGAACTAGGAACTACCTGCAGAAATCTCAAACAGGTACACACAATCGTCCGTATGATGCGTATGATTGCAGAAATTGTATGTCCGAGCGTATTACTTCTTGGTGAAGTTGTAATGGAACCGGAAAAAGTAGTGCCGTATTTTGGGACGATAGAAAAACCAGAATGTCACATGCTTTATAATGTGACTACCATGGCAACGACCTGGAACAGCATAGCGGCACGAGATATCCGATTGTTGAAAAAACAGATGGATGTTCTGAATCATCTGCCGAAACAGTATGTATTTTTAAACTATCTGCGCTGTCATGATGATATCGGATGGGGACTGGATTATGAGACCCTGAAACAGTGGGGGATGGAAGAAATCCCGCATAAGCGTTACCTGAATGATTATTTTACAGGGAAAATAGCGGGAAGTATAAGCCGCGGAGAATTGTATAATGATGATCCGGTAACGCAGGATGCACGTTTCTGTGGGACAACGGCATCGATGTGTGGAATTGAAAAAGCCGGATTTGAACAAAACAAAGAAGCAATGGAAACTGCGGTCAGGGAAGATCTTATGCTGCATGCATATATGTTGACACAGTCGGGTATCCCGATGTTATACAGTGGCGATGAACTGGGGCAGGTGAACGACTATAGTTATAAAGAAGATCCTGCTAAGTGTGCAGATTCAAGATACATCCATCGTGGTAAGCTGCAGTGGGAGCTTGCAGAGAATAAGAATGATCCCACAACTGTTCAGGGAAGTATCTTCCAGACTCTTGACCGGCTGGAAAAGATCCGCAGACAGGAAATAACATTTGATAAAGATGCAGATGTGTATACATACGATGTGCATGATGACAGTGTCCTTTGCATATTACGTGAATATAAGGGAAGAAGATTTTTTGGAATATTCAACTTCAGTGATCAGGAGAAGACAGCGTGGATGCAGGAAGATGGAGTATATCGTAATCTGCTGACGAGTGAAAAGATGGAATTAAAAGATATAAGATTAAGAGGGTACGACTTCCTTTGGTGTGAAAAATAAACTGGCCTGTATGGAAATGTTACAACTGGCTGTTTGGACGAATCCACTATCGTGCTAATATATTCAGCAGAATTTATTTTTCATTACATATTACAACAGGAAGGAAGAGTACAATGAGTACAAATACAGCAGCAGGAAAGACCATTCATAATGATAAGGTGAAGAATCTGGTGATCACGGCATTCTTTACAGCAATTACATTTCTTGGAATCCAGTCGTTCAGGATTCCGCTTCCGGCAGCAGTCGGAACACCATTTCTTCATTTCGGACATATATTTGTCGTAATGGGATTGTTACTTCAGGGAGGAAAAAGAGGAGCCGTATCCGGAACGCTGGGACTTACCATCTTTGATATGTTAAATGGATATATGCAGGATGCGCCAAAGACGTTTGTTGAGACGGCGCTGAAGTGTCTGATCGTCGGAGCACTCTTTGTGATGCTGAAGAAAAAGACAGCCGGTGATAAAAAGAAAGAATACGGAGCAGCGATGATCTGTGCTGTGGTTTACGGATGCATCAACGTGATCATGGAATTTATTATGGGAACCATATCTATGATGATCATGGGAAGTGGATTCGCAGCGGCTGCGGTGGGAGCATTTACATCTCTTCCGGCTACGGTGATCAATGCAGTCTTTATGGTGATCGCAATTGCGGTTCTGTACCAGCCGGTGAAAAAGATCTATGTGCGCATGGCATAGAGCAGGATAGTGGAAAAAATAATGAATGAACAAAAAAGAGCGGATACTCCTTAAGTGGTGTATCCGCTCTTCTTCTGATATCAGAATCCGTTATTCTTATCCGAAATATCTCTTGAGAAGTCCTTCGAAAGCTCTTCCGTGACGGGCCTCATCTTTAGCCATCTCATGAACAGTGTCATGGATCGCATCCAGATCAGCAGCTTTTGCACGTTTTGCAAGATCGAACTTACCGGCTGTAGCTCCGTTCTCGGCATCTACACGCATCTCAAGGTTCTTCTTTGTGCTGTCTGTAACAACTTCGCCAAGAAGCTCTGCGAATTTAGCAGCGTGCTCAGCTTCTTCCCAGGCAGCTTTTTCGTAGTATAATCCTACTTCAGGATAACCTTCTCTGTGGGCAACTCTTGCCATTGCAAGATACATACCAACTTCTGAACATTCTCCTTCGAAGTTCGCTCTTAAATCAGCTAAGATATCTTCGCTGACACCTTTTGCAACACCTACAACATGCTCTGCAGCCCATTCTCTTTCACCTGTCTGTTCTTTGAACTTATCAGCCGGTGCGTGGCAGATTGGACATTCAGCCGGTGCAGCCTCTCCTTCGTAAACATATCCGCATACTGTACATACAAATTTTTTCATAATGTTGTTCTCCTTTTCTTTGAAATGTTTTTTGATTTATTGAAATTAATATTAGTAATTGTTACTGATATTAATTTAGCACGATATTACTATTTTGTCAATTAGTTTTTGATAAATTTTATTATTTATTCTCGTTCTTTTTCTTTATACAGTCGGCACAAAGACCATGGAAAAGTGTGTTGTGAGATTCGATAATTCCATCAAAACATGCGTTGGCATCTTCGTTGATCTTCTGGATATAAGAATCATCCATTTCCAGATCGAATACTTTTCCGCAATTCGTGCATACTACATGGTAATGAGGTTCACAGCGCCCATCAAAACGGTCGCCACCGGCAGGTGTCGGAATCCGGAGTGCTTCACCGATGTCGGCAAGCAGATTCAGGTTGCGGTAGACGGTTCCGAGGCTGATATTCGGAAATTCTTCTTTTATATGAAGATATACGGTATCAGCCGTAGGATGTGCGGTTGTGTGTAATAAATACTCTTTGATAGAGGCTCGCTGTTTACTGTATTTTAAAGCAGCCATAACATCCTCCTTCCAATAACGATAATAATTACTATAATTGATATCTTTAGTATAGTGTTGTTTATATCATTTGTCAATAAGGAGAAATAAATGTAACAAAATGTAATAAAATAAAAAATGAAACGAATGGAAGATAGAGGAATATCAGATGATACGCTTGAAAATAAAAGAAATACTTGACAAAATGTATTCAGATGATATAATAACAAACGTAACATATGTAACAATTATGTAACAATTACAAAAGACGAGAAAACATAAAGGAGGGAGTTTATGGATTCGATTCTTAAAAAAGGAGTGCTCCTGGTTAGTGTGACCGGGATCATGACAGCATTTCCAATGGTGGTGCATGCTGCAGACATAGATGATACGCAGAATATACCAGCGGCGGAAAGCACACAGATATTGGAAGATTGTTACACATCAGATAAGACAATATCGGTAAAAGATCATCTTGTACCGGAACAAAAGGGTGAGTATTCAGATATGGCATTCGCAAATGTACAATCGTTTCTTTATATAAGAAGTGAACCAACAACAGACAGCGAATGGGTTGGAAAACTATATCCGGATTATGCGGCAAAGATCACCGGTCCTGTGGGAGAATGGACGAAGGTTGAGTCGGGAAATGTGACCGGGTATGTGTATTCCAGATATATAACGGTAGGAAATGAGGCACAGAAGAAAGCAGAAGAGTTAGTGCAGAACAATGACACGGGAAATGCAGAAGATGCATTTACGTATGCCGAATCGAGAGAAGAAGAGGCGGCAAGACTTCAAAAGGAGCAGGAGGAGCAGAAGGCGCAGGCTGCGGGAAACGGGCAGGCAATTGTAGATTATGCGTGTCAGTTTATCGGAAATCCGTATGTATGGGGAGGTACGAGCCTCACAAACGGGGCGGATTGTTCCGGATTCGTACAGTCGGTATTTGCACATTTTGGAATCGCACTTCCGCGTACGACATGGGATATGGAGAATGCGGGAACGGCGGTAAGTTACGATCAGGCAGTTGCGGGAGACATTATCTTATATAATGGCCATGTAGGAATCTATATGGGAAATGGGCAGATCGTAAATGCGATCAACAGTGCAAAAGGAATCGGGATCCTGCCGGCAACCTATACGAATATTGTGACCGTAAGACGGCTGATATAAGAAAAGAGACCGGAGGAATTTATGAAAAATTCCCCGGTTCTTTTTTTATCCACATTATCCACATGAATTGAAAGTTATCCACAATATACAAAATCCACAAAAATCGATATATTTCTGCAAAAAACAAAAAATACAAAAAAATTCATGAAAAAAGTTATCCACATCAAAAAATGCAAAAAATGTAGAAAAATGGGGATTTTCACAAAGTTATCCACGTTATCCACACCCAAATCGGGAAAAACGGGGGATTATTCGGGGATAGAAAAAGAACGCACGTTTTGTAGAGTTGTTATAAAAATGAAGAAATGTCGAAAAAAAGAGTTATCCATATTGACATTTGAGTAGTCAAATATTAAGAATAAATTTGCGGAAAATGTTTACACAATGGTAAAAAGCTACTATAATGGAAACACTGAAATAAAAAGGAGGCGATAAGATGGCACAGATTACAAAAGACATGACATTTGGTGAACTGCTTTCCAAATATTATTCTACATGTCCAAAGCTTGTTGACGATCTGATGGAAGCAGGAATGGGATGCATCGGATGCCCACATTCTCAGATGGAATCTATCGAAGAAGGCGCTATGGGACACGGAATTGATCCAGACCTCTTAGTTGCAAAACTGAATGCAACACTGGAAGCAAGCCAGGCATAATATAAAAATAACTACAAAAAACTCTACAGGATTCCTGTAGAGTTTTTTTGCAGTTATTTGTAAAGAACTGCCGCTAGCAGATCTTTATGACAATTCCGGATCATAATTCCGGCTAAATATTGGCGAGCTGCTGAACCGCATCTCCGGAAAGAAATGTCTTGCAGTGTTCTTCCAGGAACGCGAAAGTTGCGCCGGACGCTCTTTCTAAAGCACCGTATTCAGACAACATATTGCAGATCCGATTGAAATCTGCGGCGGAGTGATCGGACCGGGCAAGTGCCAGCAGATACATCTCCTCCTGTTCGTCTTTGTATAAAGTATTGGAACCGTGGTACATCGGAGCCAGAAGTCTGGCGGCTTTCAGTACATTCTCCATCACAGGGAAAGAAAAGAGCCGGATATTGTTACCGGAATCCTTTTTTTCTGTATCATCACCGGAAGCAGATGTGGTATCCGAGGCAGACTTCACTGCCTGTGCTTCAAATGATTCCTGAACCTTTCCGAGCAGATCGAGTAAACCTTCTGCTCCTTCCAGCTTGCCCGGAGTATTCTTTTTCCTGGCATCAGCAATGGAAGAAGGTGCAAATTTTGAAAATCTGGTATCGAGTTCCTCAGGATCCTCGACTTTTGTAATTATCAGCACGATCGAATCGGCGGAAGGGATTGCCTCTATCATGAGAGGAATGTCTTCTGCTTCGAATCCGAATTCGAAGGCTGCCTGTTGCATCATATCGCGGAAAAGTGATTTTGCTTTTTCGGTTCCGTATGCCAGTTCACTGAGCTGTAACTGACGGTCAGCCAGATCGGCGCGTGTCAAAGTACAACGGATCTGGTTGTCACTGATTTTTTCAATCTTCATAATCATCACTTCCTTCTAAAATAGTATATCATAGAAAATGTTTGATGTTCAATAAATTTAGTATAAACAAAACGGAATAATAAAATAAAAAAAGACTTGATTCTTCAAATTTTATCAGATATAATGACGCTACTGGAAGATAGTTTTCCCTGATAACTATGTTGTTAGAACCAATAAGGGAGAATTTTTTGAATTTTAATTTTGGGGACGGAACAGAACGCCGTACCAGGCATTTATATTTCAATTCCACGTTCCGGGTGGGATGGATCTATCAAAAGCAAATCAGATTACACAGCCGTTTCAGGCAGATATTTCACAATATAATTTTGACATAATATGAAAAATATTTAATTGCCGGGGACTATTTCCAGTTGAAACATAATTTGTTGCTGCGTAAAAACAGTATTGTATCACGGGCATCTCCTTCGCTGCAGATATGCGCAACATCCATAGTTATCATCCGGTAAAAAGGAGGAAGGAACATGGGGGACAATGACGAATGGAAGAATATGTTCCAGGAACTGACAGGCTATGAAAAGAAAAATATAAGCCTCAGGATCAATGGAATACCAGCCAGCCCCATGCAGATTGTACAGGCACATACGATGTGTGAAAATCAGGCATATATGAGAGATTATGTGCTCAATGACAAAGGTGATGTAAAAGAGTTGTGGTTTCAGAATATAGCAATTTAATCAGGAAAAATATGTAAATACCCCGCAGATTAAGACGAAAGTTTTAAGGAAAATGTCGAAATATAATGACGTGTATCTTACGTTTTGTTATAATGTGACCTGTAGGAGGTGCAGCATGGAAGACAGAGGAAGAAGTAGCCGCACATATGAAAACCGAAGAACATATGGAAAATCACAGGAAAGAAGACCATCAGATAATCATCCGCCAAGAAGACAGAGAACTCCGGCGGAGCGTGCGCGTATGCGGCGGAGAAGAAAAAGACAACGCATGATACGATTTGTCCTGTTGATCATATTAATCATTGCAGCAATTGCAGGAATCATTTTGTGGAAACGTTACAGCCCATCAAAAGAACAATATGATATGAAGAAATATTATGGGATAGAAAAGGATGGACAGGTTGGTATCACGGTGGATAATAAAGTCGTGGAGGCAGAAGGAAAACTGGCAGGTGGAAAAGTATATGTTGCATATAATATTGTAAGAGATTATATCAACAGCCGGTTCTACTGGGATCCGAATGAAAATGTTCTGTTGTATATGCTCCCGGAAGATATGATATCGGTAGATGTCGGCAGTAAGGATTACTCTATATCCAAAAAAAAGAAAAGCGAAGATTACGTTATTTTAAAAACAGAAGGAAACACAGCATATATTGCATTGGATTTTGTCCAGCAGTACACGAATATTGATTATGAAGTGTCAAATAATCCGGATCATGTTATGATCAGGACAAAATGGGGAAAAACGGATGTTGCAACTGTGAAAAAGAATACACAGGTGCGTTATCAGGGCGGAGTAAAGAGCCCTGTGCTGGCAGAACTTAAGAAAAAAGATGAAGTAACAGTCGTTGAGAGTGAACAGAACTGGAAAAAAGTACGCACAGCAGATGGTGTGATCGGATATGTAAAGAACAAGACTCTGAAGAACGAAGAAAAGAAGAATATTACCAGAAAGTTTGAAGAGCAGGATTATTCCAATATTACCAAAGATTACACGATCAATATGGCATGGCATAATGTGACGAACCAGGATGCGAACAATGCGGTGGCGCAGAGGATCGCCCAGACGAAAGGGCTTACGACACTGGCTCCGACATGGATCCATGTGGCAGATACGAACGGTAACATCAGCTCTATCGCATCGGCAGATTATGTGAGTTACGCACATAAGCAGAATGTGGAAGTGTGGATGACCGTCAGGGATTTTGACGGAGGCATCAGTTCGGAGAAGGAATCTTATGAACTGCTCAGCTATACATCCAGACGTGAGACATTGATCACGCAGCTGATCGCAGAGGCACTCCGTGTCGGCGTTGATGGTATCAATGTAGACTTCGAAAAGATTTCCGATAAGTGCGGAGAACATTATATTGAATTTATCCGTGAATTATCGGTAAAATGCAGACAGAACGGACTGGTGTTGTCGGTGGACAACTATGTTCCAAAGAGCTTTAACACACAGTATGACCGTAAAGAGCAGGGAATTGTAGCAGATTATGTAGTGATCATGGGATATGATGAGTATTATGCAGGTTCACCTGAAGCAGGTCCGGTATCTTCTTACAATTATGTAAAAGAAGGAATCACAGAGACGTTAAAAGAGGTTCCGGCGGAGAAGGTTATCAGCGGTATTCCGTTCTTTACACGTCTGTGGAAAGAGACTCCGAAGACGGAAGAAGAACTGAAGAGTGATAAAGGAACGGATGCGGAACAGTATTCTGCAACCGTAGAGAGTGATGCATATGGTATGGATAATGCACAGGCCATCGTCAAACAGGCCGGAGTCGATACGACCTGGGATAAGAAGGCCGGACAGAACTATGCCACATGGGAAGCAGACGGATCCAAATATGAGATCTGGCTGGAAGACAGCAAATCAATCGAAGAAAAGCTCAAACTCATGAAGAAATATAAGCTTGCAGGTACAGCTGAGTGGTCTCTTGGACAGGAGAGTTCGGATATCTGGAATCTGATCCAGAAATATGTCAATTAATCAAACAGAATAACAGATAAAATATCTCTTGCAGTCATATAGTAGAATATATGAATTGCAGGAGGTATTTTTATTTGTGGAAAAAAATAGAATTTGCAATAGTATTGCTGCTGCTGGCGGTACTTATCATGATGAGTAATCATCTGGAGGAAATGGTATCAAGCGGAAGGGTTACAGGAAGGAATCCATGTATTGTCCTGGACAGCGGACACGGCGGAGAGGATCCAGGAAAGATCGGTGTGAATCAGGCAAAAGAAAAGGATGTAAATCTGAAAATTGCAAAAAAGACAAAAGAGAGACTGGAGAAAAAGGGATGGAAGGTCGTCATGACAAGAGAAAAGGATGTAATGCTTGGAGATTCGGCTGCAGGAAATAAAAAAATCCATGATATGAAAGCGAGAGTGGAACGGATCAATAAGACGATGCCGCAGGCTGCAGTCAGTATCCACCAGAACAGCTACCAGGATGCGCAGATCCACGGGGCGCAGGTCTTCTATTATTCACATTCGGAAGAGGGAAAGCGAATGGCCGAAGTGATGCAGAAAGCACTGCTGAAGGCAGATGAAGAGAATACCAGACAGGCAAAAGCGAATGATACCTATTATCTTCTGAAACGGACGGAAGTACCGACGATCATTGTGGAGTGCGGATTCTTAAGTAACCCGGAAGAAGCCGCAAAGTTGGTCAGTCCAAAGTATCAGGAGAAGCTTGCGGAAGCGATCGCAGAAGGAATCCTTGCTTGTATGGAAAACTAGAGTGTAGTATAATAACAATCATGAAAACAATATTAGAAAAAATTGATAAAAATCAAAATAATACAGATATTATAAGAGAAGCAGGACGGATCTTAAAAGAAGGAGGTCTGGTTGCATTTCCCACAGAGACCGTATATGGTCTGGGAGCAGATGCATTGAATGAAGATGCGGCCAAGAAGATATATGCCGCAAAAGGAAGACCGTCTGACAACCCTTTGATTATTCATATCACGAATATGAAAGCACTGGAAAAAATTGTTTCCGAAGTCCCGGAAAAGGCTGTAAAGGTTGCTGAAAAATACTGGCCGGGGCCGCTTACAATGATATTTAACAAAAGTGATATTGTGCCGTACGGAACCACCGGAGGACTGGATACGGTAGCTGTCCGGATGCCGGTAGATGCGATCGCAAGAGAAGTGATCGATGCGGGCGGCGGATACATTGCGGCACCGAGCGCGAATACTTCCGGACGGCCGAGTCCGACAACCGCACAGCATGTAGCAGAAGATCTTACCGGAAGGGTAGACATGATCGTAGACGGCGGGGCAGTAGAGATCGGGGTAGAATCTACAATACTGGATATGACGGTAGAACCACCGATGATCTTAAGACCGGGAGCCATTACAAAAGAGATGTTCGAGGAAGTGATCGGAGAAGTCACGATCGACAGGACGCTGATCAGACCGGACAGCAGGCAGGTTCCGAAAGCACCGGGAATGAAGTATCGTCATTATGCACCGAAAGCGGATCTGACCATTATAGAAGGTCCACTGGAGAAGGTGACGGCAGAGATCAATAAGCGTGCAAAAGAAAAGTCTCGTGCAGGCTATAAAGTCGGCATTATCGGAACGGAAGAGACTGTGGCAGAATATAAGGCCGGTGACGTAAAATGCATCGGAACCAGAGCGGATGAATCAACCATCGCCGCAAATCTGTTCGGGATCTTAAGAGAGTTTGATGACGATCAGGTAGATTATATCTACAGTGAGTCGTTTGATACTGCAGGAATCGGAAGCGCAATTATGAACCGTCTTCTGAAAGCTGCAGGACATCATATAGAAAAATTGGTATAGAATCATTTCACAACAAGGAGGAGAAACATGTCAAAAGTACAGGTTATGGATCACCCGTTGATTCAGCACAAGATCAGCTACATCAGAAGCGAAGAGGTAGGGTCAAAAGAATTCAGAGAGATCGTTGGGGAGATCGCATCATTAATGTGTTATGAAGCAACAAGAGATCTGAAACTGGAGGATGTCAGGATAAAGACACCAATCTGCGAGATGGTGGGAAAACAATTAAGCGGTAAAAAGTTAGCAGTAGTGCCGATCTTAAGAGCCGGACTTGGAATGGTTGACGGAATGCTGAATATGATCCCGTCTGCCAAGGTCGGACATATCGGTCTTTACAGAGATCCGGAGACATATGAACCGGTAGAATACTACTGCAAACTTCCGTCAGACTGTGACGAAAGAGAAGTATTTGTCGTAGATCCGATGCTTGCAACAGGCGGGTCCTGTGTGGCAGCACTTCAGATGCTGAAAGAGAAAGGTGTAAAACATATGCGTTTTATGTGTATCATTGCAGCTCCGGAAGGTGTAAAACGTCTGCAGGAAGCACATCCGGATGTAGATATCTATATCGGTGCACTCGATGATCATCTGAATGAGCATAAATATATTGTCCCGGGACTGGGAGATGCAGGAGACCGTATTTTTGGGACAAAATAGTGGCGAGGTGACGTATATGGGAGATAAAAGAACAGATTATATCAGCTGGGATGAGTATTTTATGGGCGTTGCAAAGCTTTCCGGAATGCGTTCCAAAGATCCGAATACACAGGTAGGATGCTGTATCGTCAGTCAGGATAACAAGATCCTGTCAATGGGATATAACGGTCTTCCGACAGGGTGCTCGGATGATGTATTTCCATGGGCGCGGGAAGGAGAAGATCCTTTAGAAACAAAATATGTATACACGGTTCACAGTGAGCTGAATGCGATCCTGAATTACCGTGGAGGAAGTCTGGAAGGGGCAAAATTGTATGTCTCTCTGTTCCCGTGTAACGAATGTGCGAAAGCGATCATACAGAGCGGGATCAAAGAGGTTATCTATGACAGCAACAAGTATGAAGGTACAGCAGCTGTAATGGCTTCCATGAAGATGTTCGATTCTGCCGGCGTGAATTATCATAAATACCATCGGACAGAACGGGAAATCAAGATTTCGTTATAAAATAAAAAGCAGATCAGAGATCATGAGACAGGTTTGAAAAAGAAAAAGTTTTCAAGCCTGTTTTTTTAGATGCTTTTTGATAATTATGAAAGGTATAAGACAGATACAGATCATCATATAATAAAAAAACAGAGTAATAAAAAAGAGAAAAATATGAAAAAAAAGGGAACAAAAATCATTGTAAATTTTCTGATTCGTGGAATTATAGGGTTCGCGATCATATTTTTTGTAAACGAATTTCTTGACGGACAGGGAATTTCTGCCTGTGTCGGGATGAATCCGATCACTTTTTTGACATCCGGATCCTTTGGATTTCCTGGGGTTGCTCTACTTTACGGTATAACTTTTTATCAAATTATGTAAACATTGCACAAAGATTGAAAACTTTTAAAAAGGGCATAGACAAAAACAAATCATCCAGTATATAATCAGCCTACAAGTTACGAAGTAGCTTGCATCTGATTTGTAGTTCTAATTATTAGATTCAAAAAATTCAAGAAGTATTCAATGCCGTATCGGCAAACGTTTCAGATTTTGTGTAAACGTGTTGAAGGAGGGATAGTATGTGGTAAGCAGAAATCTGGTGATTTGTGACCAGGAAGTGAGATACGCTGCGGCCCTTGCGGAAGTTTTTATGAAAGCGAAGGAGCTGGCACTTGGCGTACAGGTATGTAACAGTGTTGAGCAGACCGTAAAACTGCAGGAGGAATCACCGGTTGATATCCTGTTGATCGGAAGCAGTTATCCGGTAGAAGACAGGAAGAAGATAAAGGCTGGGAATGTGTTCGTTCTGGCACAGTCGGAAAATGCAGCATATGAGACAAATGAGAAACTTATCAATAAGTACCAGTCTGGAGAGGCCATTATGGGAGCGGTGATCGAACAGTGTACGCAGTCCGGGGAACCGGAAAGATTTTTCCTTAGGACAGCGAAAAAGCAGAATGTCAGGATCATCGGAATCTTTTCCCCGGTGCACCGGAGTAAGAAGACCGGGTATGCATTAAAGCTGGGAAAAGAACTGGCAAGGACGTACAATGTATTGTACCTGAATCTTGAAGTATATGGAGGGATCGGGGGACATTTTCCGGATGCCGGACAGACGGTAGCGGATGCACTTTATTATTCCAGACAGGAGAAGAAACACTTAAGAGCAGCTCTGGCAGGTATGGTAAAACATATGGGACCGCTTGACTATCTTCTGCCTATGCGGATGTCGGAAGATCTGAAGGCAGTGGAGATCGAAGAGTGGACAGGGTTTGTGGAACAGATTGCAGAACAGAGCATATATGAAGTCCTGATACTGGATATCGATGAAGGGATCCGTGGAGTATATGAGCTCTTGAGGATGTGTACGGAGATACATGTGTCAGTCATAAAAGAGGAGGTGGCGCAGGCAAAATTATTCCAGTTTGAAGAAGAATTACATCTGATGGGTTATGACGATGTAAAGCAGAAGATGGTAAAGAAAGAGCTGGAAGGATGAGAAAAATGATAGAAGCAGAGCAGCTCCATGCAAGGATATTATCCAGACTGGATATGACAAGGGACATGGAGGACGAAGAACTGACAGAGTTGATCTATGAAGTACTTCAGGAAGCTTCGCAGGAAGAATATCTGCCGTTGGATCAGAAAACAATGCTTGGAAAGGAACTTTTCAATGCATTCCGGAAACTGGATCTGCTGCAGGAATTTCTGGAAGACGAACAGATCACAGAGATCATGATCAACGGGACGCAGAATATATTTATTGAAAAAGCAGGAAGGATCATCCAGTCAGACAAAAGATTCTTATCCAGAGACAAACTTGAGGATGTGATCCAGCAGATCGTGGCAGGATCCAACAGACTGGTAAATGAGGCATCGCCGATTGCAGATGCCAGACTGGCAGACGGATCGAGAGTCAATGTCGTACTTCCGCCGGTCGCATTAAATGGGCCGATCGTTACAATTCGAAAATTTGCAAAAGAAGCAATTACAATGAAAAAACTGATGGAATGGCAGTCAATCAATTCAGAAGTATCGGGTTTTCTGGCTTTATTAGTAGCCGCCGGATACAATATATTCATCAGTGGTGGAACCGGATCCGGGAAAACCACTTTCTTGAATGCACTATCGCAATATATACCCAAAAATGAACGCATCATAACGATCGAAGACAACGCAGAACTTCAGATTCAAAATGTAAAGAATCTGGTAAGACTGGAAGCAAGAAATGCAAATGTAGAAGGAACAGGAGAAGTTACCATCAGGGATCTGATCAAGTCGGCACTTCGTATGAGACCGGACAGGATCATCGTGGGGGAAGTGCGCTCGGCGGAAGCAATTGATATGCTTCAGGCACTTAATACGGGGCATGACGGAAGTCTCAGCACCGGCCATGCAAACAGTCCGAAGGACATGCTAAGCCGTCTGGAAACGATGGTACTGATGGGAATGGATCTTCCCCTTCCTGCAATTCAGAGACAGATCGCCTCCGGTCTGGATATCATTGTACATCTCGGCCGTCTGAGAGATAAGACCAGAAAAGTCCTGGAAGTAACAGAAGTACTGGGATACTGGGAGGAAGAAATCCACCTGCAGACGCTGTATTGCTTTGAAGAAGCATATAAGGAGGCGGTGAATGTAACAGAAGATGAAGAAAAAAGAGAAATCAGGATGGAAAGAAAAGTCAGCGGAGACTGGAAAAAAATTGCGGAACTTTGTCACCGCGAGAAGCTTATGGCAGCAGGATATCACATTTAAAGAACGTGGGGCAGCCGGGGGAAAGGCTGCCACACTCATTGGGATTACGGCATGGCTTTATTACCGGAAGATATGGGCTGTGCCGGCACTGATCCCGCTGGGGATATGGCTGTACAGAGAATTTCTGAAAGAAGAGAAAAAGAAAAAGGAACAGGAATTCCAGAAGCAGTTCCGCGAGATGATACAGTCTCTGTCGGCAGCACTGAACACGGGCTATTCGGTAGAAAATGCATTCTATGAAACGCAGAAAGAATTAAAAATCCTTTATCCTCCGGAGGCCCGGATTTCTAAGGAATTATTGGTTATTACGAGAAAATTGCGGATACATATTCCGGTTGAACAGGTGCTGGAGGAATTTGCAGAACAGGTTCTGTCGGAGGATGTAAAGAGTTTTGTAACCGTATTCGTAACGGCAAAGAAAAGCGGTGGGGACATGATCGGTATTATCCGTAATACAGCGAATCAGATCGGAGACAAGATAGAAGTGAAAAGAGAGATCGATACCATGCTCGCTGCAAAGAAATATGAATTTCAGATCATGTCGGTAGTGCCGTATGGAATTATCGGTTATATGTCACTTAGTTTTCCGGAATTCATGAATGAATTATATGGGAATATGGCAGGAATCGGGGTGATGACATTATGTCTTGGAATCTACGCAGGCGCTTATTATCTGGGAATAAGGATATTGAGAATCGACGTATAGTGCGGGTGACTTGTGTACTGTTCATATCCGGAATATTACTGACCGGAGCAGATGCCGTTCGTTCTGTAAAGCAGCTACAACCGGCCATTGAGAGGAATGATTACGGAAAAGGGTCAAAGACGGAAGTCTTAGATGTAAAAGTCGGGAATACAAAGAAAAAAATAAGAACGGATATAGAAGTATCGGAACGCCGGTATACGACAGAAGAGATACAGGAACTGTTCGGAAGGATCATCCGGAGGATGGACAGGCTGATACTAAATGAAAACCAGACGCCGGATCATGTGGAGACAGACCTGAACCTGATCACAGAGATTCCGGGAGAACCGGTGACGGTCTCCTGGGAACTGGACAGGTATGATGTAATGAATGTTAAGGGCGAGATACAGGAGAAGAATATTGCAGAAAAGGGAACGCTTGTAAAACTGAATGCGGTACTTACTTATACGGAAAATGAAAAAGAACAGGCAGCTTATCAGTGTGTGGTCTGTGTATATCCTAAGAAGTTAAGCGGAGAGGAAAAGATAAAGAAAACAGTAACGGAAAATATGAAAAAGGCAGATGAAAAGCAGCGGGAACAGGAAACGCTGATTCTGCCGGAACGTCTGGGGAAAAATGAACTTCGTTATTATCATCCGTTTCATAACCGGGGAATGATTGTGCTCACAATGAGCATAATGATCGGAATATTGCTCTGCGCATTACAGAAACAGAATGAAAAAAAGGCACTGGAAGACAGAAAAAAACAGATGCTTAAGGACTATCCGGATATTATCAATAAACTGACATTGTATCTGGGAGCAGGCATGACGGTAAAGCGTGCCTGGAGAAAGGTAACCGAGGGCTATGCGAGAGAAAAAGAAGAAGGGAAAAAGAGGTACGCATATGAAGAAATGATACAGACCTGTCATGAGATGAACAGTGGTGTGACAGAATCGGAGAGCTATGAGAATTTCGGCAGACGGTGTGACGTTCAGGTTTATATAAGACTGGGGGCTTTGTTGTCACAGAATCTGCGGAAAGGAACAAAAGGATTGACAGAACTGTTAAAACTGGAATCCATACAGGCATTTGAAGAGCGGAAAGCACAGGCAAAAAGGCTTGGGGAAGAAGCCGGGACAAAGCTGCTGCTTCCAATGTTTCTTATGCTGGCGGTGGTACTGGTCATTGTGATAGTACCGGCATTTCTGACATTGCAGATATAGATGAAAAATAAAAGAAAAAGAAGAAAGGGGAATACAGTATGTGGAGAATTCGATATGCATTACAGGTATTAAAAGACGACCGGGGGATCGGGGTGGTAGAAGTGATCTTGATCCTGGTCGTACTGATCGGACTTGTGATCATCTTCAAATCACAGCTTACCAGTCTGGTGCAGACAATATTCGAAAAGATTACCAGCGAAAGTTCCGGAATTTAAGTGTGGTGAGCACCGGAAAGAAGGAGATGACGACAGGGTATGTAAGAGGAGAGGTAACGGTATATCTGACACTGACATTTATTCTGCTTGTCTCGCTTGTACTTGCGTTGACGGAAAGCGCATCCATCCAGATGGCAAAGAATTACAGAAGGGCAGATATGAACCGGGCAGTGGAGTGCGTATTTGCGGAATATCAAAAAGAACTTCTGGAACATTATGATGTATTTGCCATAGAAGCAGGATATGAAAGCGGGACATACAGTGAGCAGAATTTGTTAGACCGCCTGTCATATTACGGTGCTGATATGGAAAATGATATAAAGAGAATCCGGCTGTTCACAGATCAGAATGGGGAATTGTTCATGGATCAGGCCGGTAAATACATGAAACACAAATACGGGATCTCATGGGCAGACAAGTATCTTGGGAGTACTTCCATCTGGAAGAACCAGGAACGGCAGGCAGATGAAATTACCAGAGAAGAAAAAGCGCAGACAGATCGTCTGGAGGAGCTTCTGAGCGGGCAGGAAATGGAACTTCCGGGCGAAGAGAATCCGTTGGAACATGTAGCAGGACTGAAGCAGGCACCGATTTTGAATCTGGTATTACCGAAAGAAACACAGGTATCAGAAAAACAGGTTGTGTCAGAGGACATGCCGGAGAACCGAGAGAATCAGACCGGTTACGGAACATTTGAAGATGTGGAATCGGAAGGAGGAACACTGGATTCCGTATTGCTGGGCGGGTATATACAGGAACATTTTGCGGATTTTCTGGATGAACCGAAGGGTGGGAGCCTGGACTATGAAGTGGAATATATTCTGGCTGGCAGGCAAAGTGACCGGGAGAATCTGGAAGCGGTCGCGAACAAATTAGTGCTGCTGAGATTCGTGCCGAATTATCTGTATCTGAAGACCAACAGTACCAGACAGGCTGAGGCACGGGCAGCGGCAGGGACATTATGTACACTGCTTGCGGTACCGGCGGTTACAGAAGCTGTAGCGCAGGGAATTCTTCTGGCATGGGCATACGGGGAATCCGTGATGGATGTGAGAACATTGCTGAATGGAAAAAAGATTGCAGTTGTAAAGGATGATGCAAGCTGGCAGCTCTCATTATCCGGTCTTATGAAGCTTGGAACAGAGGAAGACACCGGCGACGGGGCGGATGTAGAAGGTGGTATGGACTACAAAGACTATGTGCGAATGTTGTTATTCCTGGAAGATAAAGGGAAATTAACAGTAAGAACCATGGGCGTGATCGAGAAGGATATGCAGACGGTTTACAGCCAGCCGTCATTTCGGATCGATTACTGTGTCGGAAGAATGGAAGTGGACACGGTGTGTAAGCTGAGAAGAGGGATATCGTATAGATTTCAGACATATTACGGCTATCAGTAGTGAGTATAAGAACAATAACATGAGGCGGATAAAGATGCCCTTTCAGGTATCGTTAGAAATCCCGGAAATATAAAAATAATAAAGAAAGGAGCAGGATTCGCAAAATGAGAAATAATTTATTCTCCCCCTCACAACCTATCAATCATTCAGTATCTGAAAGGGTATCTTTATCCGCCTCAACACGATTGGAAAAATTATTCCGTAATAAAAGAAAGGGAAGCGTTACCGTAGAGGCGGCAGCAACGGTACCGCTGTTTTTCCTGGCGATTGTGACACTGCTGTACCTTTTGGAAATGATGGCAGTACATACTGCAGTCAGGAGCAGTCTGCAGTATGCAGGAAAACAGGCGGCAAAAGACACCTGTATCACACAGATGCTGATGCCGTCAAAGGTAGAGCGTGATGTTGTCTATGCAATCGGAGAGACAAGGATGGAAAGAAGTATCATTGCAGGCGGCAGCAGTGGGATGGACTGTTCGGCATCAAGAATGTCTGTGCGTACCGGGATTGGAACATTGAACGCAGAATATCAGGTGAAAATTCCTGTGCCGGTATTCGGTATCAGACCGGTAAAATGCAGGGAAACCATGAAGATAAAAGCATGGAGCGGATATGAAAAAGAGGGATTATCCGATATGGGAAATGATACGGTCTATGTGACGGAGAACGGTCTTGTATATCACAAAGATTATCATTGTTCCTATCTGGATCTGTCGATCCGGATGACACATATGGGTACGGTGTCTGATCTTCGTAATGAAAGTGGCGGCAGATATTATCCATGTGAACATTGCATGAAAGGAAATGCAGGAACTATATACATTACAAATTTTGGAGACCGGTATCATAGTTCATTGTCATGCAGTGGATTAAAACGGACAATCTATGCGATACCGGTATCGGAGGCAGCGGGAAAGGGGGCATGTTCCAAATGTGGACGGTAAGCCGCATCGTGGCGATGGTCATACTGACAGGACTGTCGTTTATGGATTATAAGATCAGGAAAGTTCCGAGAGATGTACTGTTATTGTGTATGGCAGGAACGGTTCTATATCAGGCAGTTACACAGAATATAGACTGGATGGTATCGCTGGGAGGCGGGCTGATCGGTATGATATTTATAGGAATCAGTAAGATTACACGGGAAGCAATTGGATACGGGGACAGTCTGGCGATTCTGATACTTGGAATCTATCTGGGAGTATGGGGACTTCTGGAAGTTCTTGCGACTTCATTTTTTATTCTGGGGATTCTTGCTCTGGGATGCGTGACCCTGAGACGGAAGAAGAGTCTTGCATTCCCATTCTATCCGTTTCTGACAGTGGGCTATCTGTTTGGCGTATGTATCGGAGGACTGTGAGATGGAACGGATCATAAACATAGATAAGAAACATGCTCTGAACGGAAGCTTTACAGTGGAAATGTCCCTGTTGATGCCGATGATATTATTTCTTGTTATGGGGTGCGTCCTGGCATGTTTTTATTATCATGACAAGAATATTATTGCGGGAGCAGCATACGAGACTGCTGTTGTCGGAAGTACGAAAGCCAGAGAAAAGGATGGAATACAGGAAGCGGAATTAAAAGCCTTATTTCAGGAACGGGTCGGGAAAAAGTGCATCCTCTTTCCGGGAGCCGTAGCGGTATGTTCCGTGAGCAAAGAAGAGATCCGTGTGTCGGCCGTGGCGAAAAGACGGAAGATGTCACTTGCGGTAGAAAGCAGGGCAGCGGTAACAGAACCGGAACGGTATATCCGGGATATCCGCAGGATAAAGAAATAAATGGGGAATGAAAGAATGGAACGAAAGATAACGATAGAAGAGCATGTATTATATAAAGAGGACTATCAGATGAAGATGCTGAAAGCCAATTCACCGGAAGGATTCCTTAAGGTGGCAGGAAGAGGCATGAATGGCAGCAGTTATTATGATTATGATGTAAGCGGAAAGATATCTATGCAGGCAATGTATACAAGAGCAAAGTTAAAGGCGGAGGATATACGGCAATTTATGTACCAGTTTGGAAATGTGCTGAAAGAAACCGGAAAATATCTGCTGGATATCCACTGTATTCTACTGGAACCGGAATATATATTTTATGAGGAAGGGCAATTCTTTTTCTGTTATTATCCGCCGGCAACGCAGGATCTATGGGAGAAATTCCATGTGCTGACAGAGTACATGGTGAAAGTTGCGGATTACGAGGAAGAAGAATGTGTCCGGCTGGCATTTTTGCTGCATAAGGGAACGATGGAAGAAAATTACAGTCTGGAGAAACTAATCGCAGAATGTGGGGAAAGAGAAGAAAAAGATATGGAAAAACCAGTAAGAAAAACAATGATAGATGAACTGCTGGAAGAAAAAAGAGAGCGGACATCTTATTACGATACGGAAGAACATGACTGGATTACGGAACAGGAGATGGGAAGCTCGATCATGCGTGAGACAGATAATCTGTGGATCCCGGTAAAGCGTTTCCTGACTAAACATAAAAAAACAAAATGGGGAGAATGGGACGGACTGCATATTGAAGAAGAGGAATTGTAATATTTAAGTAATCTATGTTATACTGATAAAGACAGAAAATGAATAGATTGAAAGGTAACGGACGATAGAAGATGAATAAGAACACAATAAAAGCACCATGTACTGTATTACTGGCAGTTGTGAATGTAATAGTCTTTCTGGTACTGTCATTTCAGGGAATGACGGAGGATGGAAGATTCATGTTACAGCATGGGGCAATGTATGTTCCATATCTGATAAAGAACGGAGAGTATTACCGGCTGTTTACGAGTATGTTTCTCCACTTCGGATACGATCATCTTTTCAATAATATGGTTGTGCTTGTAGCGATGGGGTGGAATCTGGAACTTGAGATAGGAAAGATAAAGTTCCTCATCGTATATTTTGTAAGCGGCCTTGCAGGGAATATCCTGTCTGCATGGTGGGACATACTGACAGGAAGTATGGCAGTATCGGCAGGCGCATCCGGTGCAATCTTCGGAATTATCGGTGCACTTCTGTATGTGGCGATCCGTAACCGGGGAAGGATAGGAGAGATATCCGGCAAAGGATTAGTGTTTATGGTTGTGCTGACATTATATTATGGATTTACCAGTGGCGGCGTAGACAATATGGCACACATCGGAGGTCTGGCAGCCGGCTTCCTGATGGGAGTATTACTGTACCGGAAGCGTAAGGGTAAACGTGGTTCCGTTATGTAAGACGGAGTTAAGCGTGACCGTTCCATGATGTGCCTGGATGATCCGGCGGGTGATTGCAAGTCCAAGACCGGTCCCGTCCGGTTTGTGAGTGACAAATGGCTCGAAGATAGTCTTCTGGTCTTCGGGAGCGATGCCGCATCCGTTGTCCCTGACCCTGATATGCAGAGAATCTGTCTGGAGAGTGACAGAGAATGTAATGACCGGCTTCTGGGAATCAGGAGCTTTTTTGTTCAGTGCATCGCAGGCATTACGAAGAAGATTCAGAACTGCCTGACGGAGCTTTACGGGATCTGCAGATATTTCCGGGAGATCCTCGGGAATACGGGAAACAAATTCGATATCTGTATCAACAATAGAAGCAGCGAAGGATAAAGCAATCCTGCGGAAATATGTACTTGCACTTACCGGGGTAAGTTCCAGACGTTCTCCGTTATTGTAAGAAGACAGATCCTCCAGGAGAAATTTCATGTATTCGATATCCTGATGCAGTTCCGTCCAATGGGAAAATGTAAGGACTTCCGGATGTTGTGATTCGATAAGCTGGAGTGTACTGTAAACCAGTGTCAGAGGATTACGGATCTCGTGACTTATGGTACTGATCTCCATCTGATGAGAGGTTAAAAGCCGGTTTATAAGTGCTTCGTTTTCAGGATTTTCCTGCATAATCTGTTGTAATTTGTCATAGTCTGTCGATGATAACATAATAATTACCGCCCCTTTCTGAGGTATCAGTTTAGCATTGGCGGTTTAAATAATCAATCATAAATTTTAAAAGAAAGAAGGATAAGATTATGAAGGATGAGAATTGTATTTTTTGTAAACTGGCGAATGGAGATATTCCGACAGCGACTGTGTATGAGGATGAAGATTTCCGGGTGATCCTGGATGCCAATCCGGCAGCAAAAGGACACGCACTGATCCTGCCAAAAGAGCATTATGCCAATCTGTATGAGATTGATGATGAACTTGCAGGAAAATCAATGATCCTTGCGAAGAAAATGATCACAAAGCTCACAAAAGCACTGGGCTGCGATGGTTACAATATTGTCCAGAACAACGGTGAAGCTGCCGGACAGACAGTATTTCATTATCATGTACACATGATCCCGAGACATAAAGATGACAAAGTCGGACTTGGATGGGCGATGCATGAGTTGACAGAAGAAGAAAAAGAAGATGTTTTATCAAAGATTAAGTAGATAAAAGGTAGGAGCGTAAAGTGGGAAGAGAGTTTACAGGGGAAAGTGCCTTTGTGGATGCATATAGCGAATATTTTGACGTTGTATACAGGGAGGCACTCAGATACTCTGGAAACCATCACGTAGCAGAAGAAATTGCGCAGGATGCCTTCTTCATGGCATATGTACAGAATGGAAATGAATCCAAGCAGCAGATCAAAGCATGGATGCTGATGCTTGCAAAGTACAGAGCCATGAATTATATAAGAGACCATAAACGCGAAGTGTCGTTAGAGGAAATAACGATGTCGGAAGAGAAATATCCGGACGCTCTGGTTGATGACAGTTCAGAAGAGTATGTGATAGCGATGCTCAAGGAACAAGGTTTCCGCAAACTCGGAATTGATATATTCCGGGAACTGTATCAGAAAAAGGCCAGATGGTATCAGGCAGTGACACTTGTATATTATGTAGATATGCCGCAGAAGGAAGCCGCTAAGCAGATGGGCGTTACATTATATGCATTGGAAGGTATGCTGAAAAGAGCAAGAAAATGGATGATAAAAAGGTACAAAGATGAGTATGACCGCTTACACAATACATAAAAAACAGGTGGAAGTACAACCACCTGTTTTTTATGTATTACAGAGATAAATGCAGATCAGTGTCTGGCAACAGATTCGATCAGGTCGATAATGGTATCGATGGAATTCTGCTGAGGAGAATTTTTCATTGCCTGAATGTACGTCTCACGGTTCTGATAAAGGTCCGTGATTGCTTTCAGGAGGACATCATGATTCAGTTCCTCTTCTTCCAGAACAACACTGTATCCCTGACGTTCGAAAGAACGGGCGTTCAGGATCTGGTCACCACGGCTTGCATTTGCAGAAAGTGGAATCAGAAGATTTGGTTTGTGCAGTGCAAGAAGTTCGCAGATCGCATTGGCTCCGGCTCTTGAAATAACAAGATCTGTCAGAGCAAAGAGGTCCTTCAGTTCGTCTTTGATATATTCGAACTGAGCATAACCTTCCAGGTCTTTCAAAGATTCATCAATTTTGCCCTTGCCACAGAGATGAACTACCTGGAAAGACTGAAGCAATTCAGGAAGGACACTGCGGACAGCATCGTTGACGGCAACAGAACCAAGACTTCCGCCAACGACCATGATCACTGGTTTGTCCTGAGTGAAGTGCAGAAATTCCAATGCCTTATATTTATCACCGGATAACAGTTCCTGACGAATCGGAGAGCCTGTGAGAACAGCCTTTCCGGCAGGAAGATGCTCGATGGTTTCCGGGAAGTTACAGCAGATTTTTGATGCCGATGGCATGGAAATCTTATTAGCAAGTCCCGGTGTCATGTCAGACTCATGGATAATGGTCGGGACATGACGGCTTTTACCGGCAAGAACAACAGGAACGGATACGAAGCCTCCTTTGGAGAAGATGACATCAGGATGAAGGATCTTCACAAGTTTTTTGGCTTCGCCGAGTCCTTTGATCACACGGAACGGATCCGTAAAGTTCTGCACGCTGAAGTAGCGGCGGAGTTTACCGGTTGAGATTCCGTGATACGGAATACCGAACTGTTCAATCAGTTCTTTTTCAATTCCATTATAAGAACCTATATAGTGAATATCATAGTTTAATTCTTTCAGGCGTGGCAGAAGAGCAATGTTAGGTGTAACATGCCCGGCAGTACCGCCACCGGTTAAGATAATACGTTTCATAATTACCTCCAGACTTGAATATGTATTATTCTTGCATACATCAAATATAATAAAGATTATATCTATATTATACTTTCTGAAAGAAATAGGTCAAGTGGCAAAACTATGGAGAAATTTACAGACCAGTCAAAAATTTGAGGGTAGCAAAATGAATGATAAGAAAGACGAATTTAAAGAATGCATTGCCAGAGAATTTGAAGAGATTGCCAGAGAGGAAGAAGAATTTCTGGAAAATGACACCAGTCTTGTCGTGCCTGAAGGGACAAAGGAAGCTGTCCTCGCAAGAGTAAGAGAACAGATTCGTGCATATGAGATGGAGCAGACCAGGAAAGAAACAGGAGAAAGAGAAGAAGCAATCAACCATCTCTCTGAAGAAGATCGCGAGGCTCTGGAGCTGGGACGCAAGATGCTGAAGGCAGGGATCGGACAAAAGGATCCGGAGGAACCTTCCGGAAAGAAAGTCCGCCGTAAAAAGAAGCCTTTGAAAATGTATCTCGCACTGGCAGCAGTTATTGTCTGTGTGCTGGCAATGGGGATCACCAGTATGGGAGGTCCGGAGAGGATCGTGCGGATGATGACGCAGAATGTTGGGGATAGAGAGGTTGAGAAATCAAGTACGAGCCATAAGATAAAAATGATAGAAGGCGAAGAAGAGGAAAAGGCATATCAGGAAATAGGAGATGTGTTTAATACAGATATAGTAAAAGTAGTTGTATGTTTACCGGATATGGCTTTTGATACAATGAATTTAGAAAAAGACAAACAAGTAGCAGAAATGTATTATAGCTATAGAGAGAAAACAATAGCATATATTATAAATGCTCCATATAAGGATAATTCATTAGGGATAGATTTTGAAGATTCTGTGAAAAAGGAATACACAAAAAAAATTAATGATTGTGAAATTAAAATTACAATATATAAAATAGATGGAGAGAAAATTCCAGGTTGTGTTGCAAAATTTAAATATAATAATATAGAATATTTATTAAGTGGAACAATGAAACAACAGGATTTTGAAAAAATAATAAATAATTTAATTTTTCCATAATAAAAGCGACAGTTTTTGAAAAATTAAGTGTATTAATATATGAGGGCAGAAAAAAGCATGAATGGAGGTGAGATATGAAGAAGAAAATTGTGTCTGTATGTCTGACCGCAATGCTGGTCGGAGGATTGTCGATGACATCCATGCAGGAGGCGAGAGCTGCAGAGGGTAAAGTAATAGATGGATCTGTGCTGACGCATGATGAAGAATCCATCGGTTATGATACGAAAGATACCCGGGGCGTAGATTTGATGACAGGATACTCCAAATGTACAAAATTAGGAAAAGGAAAAATTTACGCAGGAGGGACAACAATTGCGAGACAGGTAGTAGATAGTGTGCAGATTGCTGTTATAGTAGAAAGAGCAAAAGAAGAGGACACAGCGTGGTCATATTACGATAACTGGCATAAAAAAAATACAAATACCAACAGAGCCATGTCTAATAGAACGCTTTACGTTGACGGTGGTTATTACTACCGCGTACGTTGCACACATGTTGCTAACAGCGATATGAGCAGTTCCTTTACTGATGGAATTTACATCGACTAACAATCCTAAAAAAGCATAGAAGGATAAGAACATAAGACTAAAAAAAGAAGAGCAAAACAAAAAGATTACAAATCAAAAGATGAAGAGATTAAAGTAAAGAAGTGGACGGAAAAACCAGAAACCATGCAGACCATGACAGTCAAACAGTAGTTGGGATAAAGTGAAGATTACAGCTGAATGAAACAGGTAAAACAGACAAAGCAAACCATAAGGTAATGTATATAAAAAAGAAGACGACAATAAAAAACCATAAATAAATTCATCAAAAAGTAAGTGCACAATATGTAGGAGCGAATAATAATTAGAAAATACAATGAAAAACAATGAAACAAACAATGTAACTATTAATAATTATTTATTCGTAACCAGTCAACGGAAGTTTTGACGAGGGAAAAGCAGGGTGTGAAAAAAAAGAGAAAAAAATACCAAAATTAAAAAATCACCAAAATGAAAAAGGATACAAGTCTCCCGGTCGGGGGACGAGTATCCTTTTTTGTCTGCGTTATTCAGATCAGCCGCTGGCCTATTATTCGCCAAGTGCCTGTCTCAAAGCTTTGGATAACTGGTCAGGACAAGATGTCGGTCTTTCACCACATCTGGTTCCTTCCAGGCGCTTGATGACTTCGTGTGCATCCATTCCTTTAACAAGGCTGCTGATTCCGGATGTGTTACCGGCACATCCGCCTACGAATTCTACGTTAGCAATTTTATCTCCGTCAAGTTCTACGTGAATGAGACGAGAACAGACTCCGGTTGGTTTGTAATCCATATCTATTACCTCCTGCTAATGTTCTTGCATAGTTTTACATGATTCGGTATCAACAGACAGAAAATCTGTTGACTGCCATACTTCCCGATTATAACAGAAAACCATCAAATTATCCATACATTTCGTCGGTTGAAATCCATTTTCCTATCGTCTATAATAAGGCATAGGTAAATTCGTGAAACACAGGAGGATATAAATATATGATAGGTATTATCGGCGCAATGGAAGAAGAAGTTGCAGAACTGAAGAAAGATATGCAGATCGAAGAGACCGTGGAGATGGCAGGTATGGTATTCTGCAAGGGAACACTCGGCGGAAAAGATGTTGTAATCGTAAGAAGCGGAATCGGTAAAGTCAATGCAGGAATCTGTGCACAGATTCTGGTGAGTCAATTCGGAGCAGATACATTGATCAATACCGGTATTGCCGGCTCGCTTGATGCACAGATTGATATTGGCGACATGGTCATTTCCACGGATGCACTGCATCATGATATGGATGCGACTGTATTCGGTGATCCGGCAGGACAGATTCCGAGAATGGATACATTGTCATTCCCGGCAGACAAGGAGCTTGTGAAGAAAGCGGTAGCAGCGAATGAAAAAGCGAACCCGGATATTCATACATTTACAGGAAGAGTGGCGAGCGGGGACCAGTTCATTTCCGATAAGGAAGTGAAAGAAAGAATCGTGTCATTATTCCACCCGATGTGTGTAGAGATGGAAGGTGCCGGAATCGCACAGGCCGCTTACCTGAACAAAGTTTCGTATGTCATTATCCGTGCTATTTCGGATAAAGCCGACAACAGTGCGACAATGGACTATCCAACATTCGAAAAGAAAGCAATCGCCCACAGTGTAAGGCTTATGAAAGAATTGCTTCCGATGATCTAAGATACCGGGACGACCTGCGCGGTACAGAATATTACAGGATATGCACGAAAGTGACAGAAAGCAGCATTTCCCGTGCAGAATAGGAAGAACGAAATAAAGCGCCCTTCTCTTTGATATACAGTATAATGCATATCAAAAAGGAGGGCTATTATTATGCTGGAAATGTTATTGGACAAGAAGTTGTTATTTGTGCTTATGGGGATGCTGACCGGACTTGGAGTGGCAGACAAGTGTATCGTGAGTATGACGATGAAACGTATGGTGGAGGCGGCGGGAAGTATGAGCAAAAGCAATCATCCGTTGATGCGCCTGGTCCGGGCGAAATTCGAACATGCATGTATGATCAGTGACACGGTGGAAAATGTAGGGGTATTTGTGGATAAGTATCTGTACGAGTACAAAGTATGTGGATTACGTCTGCATTCGCTCCGGAGACTGGAAAAGATGTGTTCCGGTCTTCTGATCGTAACCGGACTTGCGGGAGCGGGAATTACCTGTCAGGTCTATGGAATGGGAGACGAAGCGTTGCGGATGGGCGCTGCCGGCTGCGGACTCGGAATCCTGGTGTGGCTGTTCCACCTGACAACGGACGAGAATTACTGTATGGAGATGGCGAAGAATTACATGGTGGATTATCTGGAAAATGTATGTCTCCGCAAGTATGAAAAGATGAATCAGAAGGAGCGGACCGTGCGTGTAAACATAGAAAACGGACCGGCGGAAGAGGAAATCGGACCGGCGGAAGAAGAAATACAGAAGAATAAAATACAAAAAGACGAAATACAAAAAGACGAAATACAAAGAGATGAAGTACAGGAGACGGAAGCCGGAACAGAAGAGACACCTGCCCCGGTACCGGATCACAGTGTAGTCCATATGCAGCGTGAGAACAGACGGAGAGAACGGACTCAAAATACCGCAAAAAATCTGGCAAAAGCATCGGCAGGACTTGCCGGTATGGACGGAAGTAAAAGCCCGGAAGCGGAAGAACAGAAAGATGCACCGGAGGAGCTTGCAAAGGACGAGATGATACGCCAGATTCTGCGGGAGTTTATGGCTTGATAATATAATGTTATTTTGTTAAAATATATGCATGTATAATATATTTGATAAACTAAAGAATTACAGTGATTCCGACTACTACGCATTCCACATGCCGGGCCATAAAAGGAATCTGGATCTGATGGACGGAACCTCTCCGTACAGGATCGATATTACAGAGATCGATGGCTTTGATGACCTGCATCATGCAGAAGGGATTTTGAAAGAAGCGCAGGAAAGAGCGGCAGAGGTGTACCATGCGGATGAGACACATTTTCTTGTTAACGGAAGTACAGCCGGGATCTTAAGTGCAATATTAGGAACAACTGAAAAAGGCGATTCCATACTTGTGGCAAGAAATTGCCATAAGTCTGTGTATCATGCAATATATCTGAATGAACTGGATCCGGTCTACATCTGTCCGAAGTTCGATACAGAACAGGGACTGAGTACAGAGATTGATGCGGAAGATGTGCAGAAAGCACTGGAAAATCATCCGGAGATCCGTGTGGTGATGATCGTATCACCGACCTATGACGGTGTGGTGTCGGACATCGAAAAGATTGCAGAGACTGTACATGAAGCGGGATGCCTGCTGATCGTAGATGAAGCACATGGAGCGCATTTTGGCTTTGATCCGTATTTTCCAAAGAGTGCGAATATGTATGGCGCAGATCTTGTGATCAACAGTCTTCATAAGACGCTTCCGGCCCTGACGCAGACAGCGTTGCTGCATGTAAACGGGGAGCGGGTGAACCGCAGGAAAGTAAAGCGGTATCTGGATATGCTGCAGACGAGCAGTCCGTCGTACATACTGATGGCAAGTATCGATGCGTGTATTCATCTGCTGGAAGAGACACAACTGCAGAAGTGCAGTATTTTCAAAGAATATGCGGCACATATCGATACCCTGCGGGAAGAATTGAAGAAACTGAAGTATCTGAAGATCATCCGGACGGAGAATACAGACAGATATGACAGGTCTAAATTTGTGATCTCTGTAAAGCATGCCCCGATGTCCAGTCATGAATTGTATGAGAGACTGCTTCGTGATTATCACTTGCAGATGGAGATGCTTGCCGGAACCTATGTCCTGGCAATGACGACGGTAGGGGATACGCAGGAAGGGTTGGACAGATTGCGGGATGCATTGCTTGCAATTGATGCTGAGATTGATACAAAGTTAAAGTCAGGATCCGGACAGGAAGATGCCGGGCAGGAGCAGAAACCGATGCAAATGACCGACACGGATCTCCCGCTTTCCGGAAGACAGCCGTCACTGGAAAAGGTGTGGACGATCGCGAAGGCAGTGAAGTGCAGAGATAAGATGCAGAACCAGAACCACCAGAAGGATTCAGAAGACATCCTGTATTTGGTGAACCCAGGCAAGATGGAAAAACGAAATTTCAAGGACAGCGCCGGATGCATTTCCCTGGAATATGCGTACCTCTATCCGCCGGGAAGTCCGCTGATCGTTCCGGGAGAACGCATTACGCAGGAAGCGGTGGAGATTCTCTGCTGGTATCAGGAACACGATTTTTCAATTGAAGGACTGCAATCAGAAGATAGCATAGAGGTATGGATAGATGGGTAAGATATTTTACATGATGGGAAAGAGTTCTTCCGGTAAGGATACGGTCTATAAAGAGATCAGAAAAGAGCTTCCCGAGTTGAAGACGCTGACATTATATACGACCAGACCGATGCGGGAAGGTGAAAAAGACGGCGTGGAATATTATTTTGTTTCGAACGAAATATTAGAACAGTATGGAGAGGAAGGCAAAATAATTGAACTTCGTACCTATCAGACCGTGTATGGTGACTGGAAATATGCTACAATAGATGATGGACAGATTCATCTGACCGGGTCTGATTATCTGATGATCGGTACGCTGGAATCGTATATGAAGATGAAAGCGTATTATGGACAGGAGAATCTGGTTCCGCTTTATATTGAAGTGGAAGACGGGGAACGCCTGATGCGTGCGATCACAAGAGAGCGGCAGCAGGAACATCCGGGATACGAAGAAGTCTGCAGAAGATTTCTGGCAGATCAGAAGGATTTCTCAGAAGAGAATCTTGCGGCAGCAGGAATTACAAGAAGATATCAGAATGACGATAAAGTACGATGTAAGGAAGAGATAATAGAGGTAATACGAGATGGGAAGCTTTAAAGATGTGGTTGGTCACAAAGACATATTAAAATATATCAGTAGCGCAGTGGAGAATAACAGAGTGTCGCATGCGTATATTCTGAATGGGGAGAGAGGTTCCGGTAAGAGGATGCTGGCGAATCTGTTCGCAACGACTCTTTTGTGTGAGAGCGGGAACAGTGAACCTTGCGGGAAATGTCATTCCTGCAGGCAGGCAGAGAGCGGAAACCATCCGGATATTATCCGTGTAACACATGAGAAGCCGAACAGCATCAGTGTAGATGATATCCGTACACAGGTGAACAATACTGTGGATATCAAGCCGTATCAGGGACCATACAAAGTATATATTATCCCTCAGGCAGATCTGATGACACCTCAGGCACAAAATGCAATTCTGAAGACGATCGAGGAGCCGCCGGCATATGCGGTATTTTTACTGCTGACGGAGAATGCAGAGATGTTACTTCCGACGATCAACTCCAGATGTGTTATGCTGAAGCTGCGTAACATCAAAGATACACTGATCAGAAAGTATCTGATGGAGAATCTGGAGATACCGGATTACAAAGCAGATATGTGTACCGCATTTGCTCAGGGAAATGTGGGACGCGCGATCATGCTGGCGAATTCGGAGCATTTTAATGAGATCAGAGAGGAAGCGGTACAGCTCCTGAAGCATATCCATGATATGGAACTGAGTGAGATTGTTGCTGCGGTTAAGAATATATCTGTATATAAATTAGAGATCACGGATTATCTGGACATTATCATGATCTGGTACAGAGATGTCTTACTGTATAAAGCAACAAAAGAGATTGACAAGGTCGTATTCAAAGACCAGTTACAGAGTATAAAAGAACAGGCGAGAAAAAGCTCTTATGAAGGAATTGAACTGATCCTGGAGAGCCTTGAGAAAGCGAAAGCCAGACTGAAAGCGAATGTTAACTTTGATCTGGTTATGGAGCTTTTGTTCCTGACCATAAAGGAGAACTAATCATATGACGAAGGTAATAGGCGTTAGATTCAGAACCGCCGGAAAGATCTATTTCTTTTCGCCGGGAAAACTGGAGGTAGAGACGGGCGATAAGGTTATCGTTGAGACTGCAAGAGGAGTGGAATTTGGTTCTGTAGTCACCGGACCGAAGGAAGTGGAAGACGATAAGATCACACAGCCGTTAAAATCCGTGATCCGTCTTGCAACAGACGAAGATAAGAAAAAAGAAGAAAAGAACAAAGAAAAAGAAAAAGAAGCATTCAAGATCTGCCTGGAGAAGATCCGTAAGCACGGGCTGGAGATGAAGCTGATCGATGCAGAATATACATTTGACAATAATAAGGTGCTGTTCTATTTTACTGCAGACGGACGAATCGATTTCCGCGAGCTGGTAAAGGATCTGGCAAGTGTATTCCGTACAAGAATCGAGTTAAGACAGATCGGTGTGCGTGATGAGACGAAGATCCGCGGAGGGATCGGGATCTGTGGCAGACCACTTTGCTGTCATACGTATCTATCCGAGTTCGCACCGGTATCGATCAAGATGGCAAAAGAGCAGAACCTTTCACTGAATCCGACGAAGATCTCGGGTGTCTGCGGAAGACTGATGTGCTGTCTGACGAATGAAGAGGAGACATACGAAGAACTGAACAGCCATCTTCCGGCAAATGGTGATCATATCACAACACCGGAAGGCTTAAGAGGAGATGTCCAGTCTGTTAACGTACTCCGTCAGCTGGTAAAGGTTGTTGTAACACTGGATAATGACGAGAAAGAGATCCGTGAGTATCCGGCAGCAGAACTGAGATTCAAGCCGAGACGTAAGAAGAAAGACGTAAGACTTTCCAAAGAAGAGATGAAGGAACTGAAGGCGTTAGAAGAAAAGAACGGAGCGTCAAAGTTAAATGATGACTAAATTACTTCCGAATGAAAGACTGGATGACCTGCAGATCAGAGGATACGAGATCATCCAGAGTCCGGGACGGTTCTGTTTTGGAATGGATGCGGTGCTTTTGTCCGCATTTGCAAATGTGAAAAAGCACGAAAAAGCACTGGATCTCGGAACAGGAACGGGGATTCTTCCGATCCTTCTGGAAGCTAAATATCCGGGCCTGCATTATACAGGACTGGAGATTCAGGAGGAGAGCGCAGATATGGCAAGGCGCAGCGTCAGCCATAACGGACTGGAAGAGAGGATCGACATTGTAACGGGAGATATCAAGGAGGCAGCATCCATATTCGGAGCCGCCTCTTTTGGAGTTATTACGACCAATCCCCCGTACATGATCGGAGACCACGGACTGAAGAATCAGAATACAGCATTGTATATTGCCAGACATGAGGCACTCTGCACGCTGGATGATATATTAAGAGAAAGTGCGAAACTATTGAAGGTCAAAGGAAGGTTTTACATGGTCCACAGGCCATTCCGGCTTCCGGAGATCATGACAAAGATGTGCGCATACGGAATCGAACCAAAACGTATGCGGCTGATATATCCGCATATAGACAAAGAACCGAACATGGTTCTGATCGAGGGTATGAAAGGCGGAAATCCGAGAATGCAGGTGGAGCCGCCACTGATCGTATATCAGAAGGATGGAAGTTATACAGAAGAACTGCTTGAGATGTACGGGATGAACAAGAGCGAGCATAAGATGGAGGAGTAAGAGATGGCAGGAACATTGTACTTATGTGCGACACCGATAGGAAATCTGGAAGATATGACCTTCCGGGCGGTGCGGATTTTGAAAGAAGCAGATCTGATTGCGGCAGAAGATACCAGGAACAGTATCAAGCTTCTGAATCATTTTGAGATTAAGACACCGATGACCAGCTATCATGAATATAATAAGATTGAAAAAGGACACAAACTTGTGGAACGCCTGCAGAATGGTGAAGATATTGCAGTGATCACCGATGCAGGTATGCCGGGAATCTCTGATCCGGGAGAAGAACTGGTAAAGATGTGCCAGGAGGCCGGGATCACGGTTACAGCTGTTCCGGGAGCCTGCGCATGTGTGACGGCGCTTACGATATCCGGGCTTGGAACGAGAAGATTCGCATTTGAAGCATTTCTTCCGACGGATAAGAAGGAGAGACAGGCTGTCTTGAATGAACTGAAAGATGAGACAAGAACAATGGTGATCTACGAAGCACCGCACAGACTGGTCCGCACGTTGAAGACGCTTCGGGAGACGCTTGGCAACAGACGCATCAGTATCTGCCGGGAACTGACGAAGAAGCATGAGACGGTATTTGCCACAAAGATAGAAGACGCACTGGCATATTATGACGTACAGGAGCCGAAGGGAGAATGCGTCATGGTGATCGAAGGAAAAAGCAGGGAAGAGATCCGGAGTGAAGAAAAAGCCAGATGGGAAGAGATGAGCATGGAAGAGCATATGGAACTCTATCTCGGACAGGGCATGGATAAGAAAGCTGCGATGAAACAGGTGGCAAAGGACAGAGGTATAGGGAAAAGAGACGTCTATCAGGCACTGTTACAGACACCCTGACTTTAAATAACGTTCCGTTCGTCAACTTGTATAGAAAATGAAAAAAAGATTGTTCAACTTGGGCATTACCCAGGTTGAACTTTTTTTATATACTTTTTATCAGAACGAAACAGGTAACAAAATGAAATAAAACGATTATAAATCAGGAGGATTATAACAATGGCAAGTTTATCATTAAAACACATTAACAAAACTTATCCAAATGGATTTGAAGCAGTAAAAGACTTCAACCTTGAGATTGAAGATAAAGAATTTATCATTTTCGTAGGACCATCCGGATGTGGTAAATCTACAACACTCCGTATGATTGCCGGTCTGGAAGATATTACTTCCGGAGAACTGAAGATCGGGGACAAAGTAGTAAATGACGTAGAGCCAAAAGACAGAGATATCGCAATGGTATTCCAGAACTACGCTCTGTATCCACATATGACAGTATATGACAACATGGCATTTGGTCTGAAGTTAAGAAAAGTACCAAAGGACCAGATCGACAAAATGGTTCGTGAGGCAGCTAAGATCCTGGATCTGGAACCACTGCTTGACCGTAAACCAAAAGCTCTTTCCGGTGGACAGAGACAGCGTGTTGCTATGGGACGTGCGATCGTTCGTGATCCAAAGGTATTCCTTATGGACGAGCCTCTTTCAAACCTGGATGCAAAACTCCGTGGACAGATGCGTATCGAGATCTCTAAACTGCACCAGAGATTAGGTACAACCATCATCTATGTAACACATGACCAGACAGAAGCTATGACACTGGGAACCAGAATCGTAGTTATGAATGCAGGTATTGTTCAGCAGGTAGATACACCACAGACTCTGTACGATTATCCATGCAACCAGTTCGTTGCCGGATTCATCGGATCACCACAGATGAACTTTGTTGATGCGAAATGTAAAGTAGTCGGAAATAAAGTATACCTGGTAGCAGGACCTTCAGAAATCGAGCTTCCACCGGCAAAAGCTAAGAAGCTGATCGATGGCGGATATGAAGGAAAGACAGTTGTTCTCGGAATCCGTCCGGAAGACGTGCACGATGAGCAGATGTTCATCGAAGCTTCTCCAAATACAGTAATCGAAGCAAAGATCCGTGTATATGAGATGCTCGGTGCAGAAGTATTCTTATACTTCGATTATGAAGGATCAAGCATGACAGCAAGAGTGGATCCTAGAACAACAGCAAGAACAGGTGATATTGTTAAATTTGCTCTGGATGCTGAGAAGATCCATATCTTTGACAAAGAGACACAGGTTACAATCACAAACTAGTCTGTAATGAAGGCTTGGTATAAGAGCCACAATTATCGTAAAAAACAGATGAATATAAGAGGACCGGGCGTAAGAAAGCGTCCGGTCTTTTCGTTTTTTTTCGCAGACAATAAAATTTTGCTTTGTTAAAGCATGATTATCTGCTATAATGTATTCGTAATGCAGTTCGTTAGCGCGCTAAAATGTATACAAGTATGCAAAAGAACACGAAGAACAGCATTGCGGATAGGAAATGGAGGACAATGCGTGTTATCAAATCAGATATTACACAAAACAGCACAGGATATCAGGGAGATTACAGGATTTGACTGTGCAATATGGGATATGCAGGGATTCTGTCTCGTAAGGACGAATGAGACTCTGACCGGGTATGAGATCCAGATCCAGGATTTCCGTGATGACGAAGAAGAACCGGAAGAGATGATCTTAGATGAGATGGGAATGTTCCGCATTTATGAAGACAGTGATCCGGTATATGTATTGATGCTGCATGGAAATGCAGACGGCATGGAACTGGCAGGACGTATGGGAGCCAGTCAGCTTCGGAATCTTCTTTATGTATACAAAGAACGGATGGATAAGAACCGGTTTATTCAGAATCTGCTTCTGGATAATCTGCTTCTGGTTGATATCTATAATCAGGCAAAGAAGATGAAGATTCCGGCAGAACTTAAGAGAGTCGTATTCGTGATCGAACCGAAGAATGAAGGAGATGTCCTGGTACAGGAAACTCTGAAAGGTCTGTATGCGACGGGAACAAAGGATTTCGTAACGGCAATTGATGAAAAACATATTATTCTTGTGAAGTCACTGCAGTCTACCGACAGCTATCCGCAGGTAGAACAGATCGCCAAAGAGCTGGTCACGACGCTGAATATGGAAGCCATGGTAAGTGTAAGAGCGGCATATGGAACAATTGTAGAAGAATTAAAGGATGTATCCAGATCATACAAAGAAGCAGATATGGCTTTGGAAGTCGGAAGAGTGTTTTATACAGAGAAGAAGATCCTTGCATACAATGAACTCGGAATCGGACGGCTGATCCATCAGCTTCCGGCATCACTCTGCGAGATGTTCCTGAATGAAGTATTTGAAGATGGCAAGGCCGATATTTTTGAAGAAGAAGAACTGACGACAGTTTATACATTCTTCGATAATAACCTGAATATATCAGAGACGGCAAGGCGCCTGTATGTGCACAGAAATACACTGGTGTATCGTCTGGAGAAGATTCAGAAGAAAACAGGACTGGATGTGCGCGTATTTGACGATGCACTGACATTCAAGATTGCCATGATGGTAGCAGATCATATGAAATATATGAAAGAATAATCAGGTTAGCAGATGTCTGGACTCAGACATTTTAATATATTCATAATACGATAGTAGGAGGACAAAACATGCTGAAATTATATGACAAGGGAGTCTATTTACTGAATGGAACAGAGATTGTGGAAGAAAAAGAAGCAGTTGCTGCAAAGACAGGTAAAGATGTGACTCCACAGGAAGCTGCAAAGAATACAATGGCATATAACATTCTGGCAGCGCATAACACCTCGGGAAATATGGAGCGTCTGCAGATCAAATTCGATAAGCTGACATCTCATGACATTACATTCGTTGGAATTATTCAGACAGCCAGGGCTTCAGGGCTTGAAAAATTTCCGATCCCTTATGTACTTACGAACTGTCATAACTCTCTTTGTGCAGTCGGAGGAACGATCAACGAAGATGATCACATGTTCGGTCTCACCTGCGCGAAAAAATATGGCGGAGTCTATGTACCGCCTCATCAGGCAGTCATCCACCAGTTTGCCCGTGAGATGCTGGCTGGCGGCGGTAAGATGATCTTAGGATCAGACAGCCACACACGTTATGGTGCACTTGGAACCATGGCTATGGGAGAAGGCGGACCGGAGCTTGTAAAACAGCTTCTGAATAAGACATATGATATTAAGATGCCGGGGGTAGTCGGAATCTACTTAGATGGTGAGCCGATGAAAGGTGTCGGACCACAGGACGTGGCACTTGCGATCATCGGTGCGACATTCGGCAATGGCTATGTTAACAATAAAGTGATGGAATTCGTAGGACCTGGTGTGAGTAAGTTAAGTGCGGACTTCCGTATCGGTATCGATGTTATGACGACAGAGACGACCTGCCTGTCATCCATCTGGAAGACCGATGATAAGATCAAAGAATTCTATGACATTCATGGAAGAAGTGAAGATTACAAAGAACTCAACCCGGGAGATATTGCTTACTATGACGGTATGGTATATGTAAACTTAAGTGAGATCAAACCAATGATCGCAATGCCATTCCATCCGTCTAATGTATACACGATCGATGAAGTGAGAACCAACTTAAAAGACATCCTTCATGATGTAGAACAGAAAGCACTGGTAAGTCTCGACGGAGCAGTTGACTATTCTCTGCAGGATAAGATTGTAAAGGGGCAGTTATATGTGGATCAGGGAATCATCGCAGGATGTGCCGGCGGCGGATTTGAAAATATCTGTGCAGCAGCAGATATCATCAAAGGACATTATATCGGTTCCGATGAGTTTACATTCAGTGTATATCCTGCAAGTACACCGATCTACATGGAACTTGTGAAGAACGGAGCAGTTGCTGACCTTATGGAAGCAGGAACGATCGTGAAGACGGCATTCTGCGGACCATGCTTCGGTGCCGGAGATACCCCTGCAAACAACGCATTCTCGATCCGTCACTCAACCAGAAACTTCCCGAACCGTGAAGGCTCCAAACTTCAGAGCGGACAGATCGCATCGGTTGCACTTATGGATGCACGTTCCATCGCTGCAACAGCAGCGAATAAGGGATTCCTTACACCTGCAACTGACCTGGATGTGGAATATAAAGGACAGACTTATCATTTTGATAAGAACATTTATGCGAACCGTGTCTTTGACAGCCATGGTGTAGCAGATCCATCGGTAGAGATCAAGTTCGGACCAAATATCAAAGACTGGCCTGCAATGGCAGCACTTCCGGAAAACTTACTTCTGAAAGTGGTATCTGAGATCCATGATCCGGTCACCACAACAGATGAACTGATTCCATCCGGTGAGACCTCTTCTTACAGATCCAACCCTCTGGGACTTGCAGAATTTGCATTGTCCAGAAAGGATCCTGCTTATGTAGGCCGTGCGAAGGAAGTACAGAAAGCTGAGAAAGCAATTGAAGCAGGACAGTGTCCGTTAGAAGTATTAGATGAACTGAAACCGGTTATGGATAAGATCCACGAGACATATCCAGAGACAGGAAAAGGTAATCTCGGAATCGGAAGCACGATCTTTGCAGTAAAACCGGGAGATGGTTCTGCAAGAGAGCAGGCAGCATCCTGTCAGAAGGTACTCGGCGGCTGGGCAAATATTGCGAACGAATATGCAACCAAGAGATATCGTTCGAACCTGATCAACTGGGGTATGCTTCCATTTATCACGGAGGAAGATCACGAGAACTTAAGCTTCCGTAACGGCGACTATATTTTCGTGCCGGAGATCAGAAAAGCAGTGGAAGATAAGAATGCCGAGATCAAGGCTTATGTGGTTGGAGATTCTCTGAAAGAGATCACGCTGAAGCTTGGTGATATGACCGATGCCGAAAGAGAGATCATCCTGAAAGGATGTCTGATCAATTATTACAGAGGATAATATGTTTTATTTTTGGTACCGTTTTGTTTTGGAAAATTTTGATCTGACATTCGGACTTATGTATACAGCAGGAAATCACGGATTTCCTGCTGTTTTTCCTTATTCGGAGATGCAGACACTGCCTAAATAAGGAAAATTCTTGTATAATATGATAAAATACCTGCAACAATGTGAGTAGGAAATGACTCTTATTTATATAGGATTTATAATAATTACCGGAAGATTAAAAATAGTAATAACAGATTCATATCTGAGGGAGGTTACGATATGATATGCAGTGTAAAAAGGTTCTCGGAAATGTATGAAACGGTTTACCGTGATCTGTACCATTACGCACTGTGCCTGATGAAGAATCCACAGGAAGCGGAGGATGCAGTGAGCGAGGCGGTTGTTGCGGCATACGAGAACATACATAAATTAAAAAAAGAAGAAGCATTCCGCAGCTGGATATTTACAATTCTGACGAATAAATGTAAGAAGAGATTGAAGAAGGCATTAAAAGAAGAGCCGGGAAGAGAGGAAGAACTTCCGGAACAGCCGGTTGTACCGGATTATGATCTGGCAATGGACGTCAGGAAAGCATTCTTCGTGTTATCGGAAGAAGAACAGATATTAGTCGGATTATCCGTATTCGGCGGGTATTGCAGTCAGGAGATCGGGGAAATGATGCGGCTGAATCCGAACACGGTACGATCGAAGCGGAGCCGGGCACTTAAAAAGATGGAATGTGTGCTGGGCAGTTACGGAGAAACGGAGTATGGAAGAAAGGAGTGAGAAGTGTATGCGGCGTGAGAATGAACAGGAAAAAAAGCAGAACGGATACTGCGAACAGGATATGGTGGATCAGATTGCACGATTGTCAGAAAACACAGAGGTACCGGACAGTCTGAGACCGGAAAATATAGATCGGTTACTAAAAGGGAAAAAGCAGAAGAAACATTTTCATTCATACCGGATCGGACTTGCAGCAGCCTGTGTAGCAGTTGTGACGGGAATCATAGTGTGGCAGTATGGAAGCCTGCATCATGGAATGACAGACTCTAAAAGGGTGTCAGCAGATAATGCAGAAAGGAAGATCAGCGGCAGCAGGAAGATCAGGATAGCCGAAAGTTATGATGAAATCTATAAATATATCAAACAGTCGCAAGGTAACGAAGGAATTGCAATGTATGCAAGAAGTGGAAATGAGACATCGGCAGCAGCGGATGCAGGCAGTGGGAATGAGACATCAGCGGCAGCAATGGACGCAGATGGCGGATATTCGCAGACCAATGTCCGGCAGTCCGGTGTAGATGAAGGAGATATTGCAAAAACAGATGGAACGTATCTGTATGTACGGGAAGATAATGGCCGGACGATCGACATCATAGATGCCGGGAAAGGGCAATTGGAAAAATACAATGAGATCACTTTGGAAAAAGAATATACGATCCAGGAATTTTATATAGATACAGACCGGAAGAAACTGGTGGCGGTATGTCAGAAAGAATGTACAGATGCAGACAATAAAAAGCAGGTCGGTACAGCTGTCCGGCAACAGACAAAAACTGCGGCAGTCACCTATGACATCAGTGATATCAAAAAGCCGGTAAAAGAAGGTGAAGTAACACAGAGCGGTACTTACAATTCATCGCGCATGGCAGACGGATACCTGTATCTGTTCAGTGAGTATTATACAGGAAGTAATGTGGTTAAAGATAAACCGGTCACCTATGTACCGATGGTGAATGACAAAGCAATGAGCCAAAGCAGTATCTGCCTGCCTCCGGAAAACTGTGGAATGATGTACGAAGTGATCAGTTCTGTGGATATCAGTAAACCGGATGAAACGGCAGATCATAAAGCGATCCTATCTGAAGGCGGTCAGATGTATGTCAGCAAAAAAAATATTTACTATTATGAATCAGGGTGGCAGCAGGACAATCAGACTGTGACAACACTTAGAAAAATTTCTTATAATAAGGGAAAATTAAAGGCAGCAGCACAGGGAAAAGTAAAAGGTTATCTGAATGATACCTTTTCGCTGGATGAATACAAGGGCAATTTAAGATTATTCACGACAAATAATGACGAAAATCTGGTGACGATACTGGATAAGAAACTGGATAAGATCAGTACCATCGAAAATCTGGCAAAAGGCGAAACCATCTATTCTGCAAGGTTCATGGGCGAATCCGGATATTTTGTGACATATGAGCAGGTCGATCCGTTATTCAGTGTAGACCTGTCCGATCCGAAGAAGCCAAAGATTCTCGGTAAATTAAAGATTCCGGGATTTTCCGAATACCTGCATTTCTATGGAGAAGACAGACTGCTCGGTATCGGAATGTCAACCGATGAAGAATCCGGCGTGGCAGAAGGAGTAAAAATAACAATGTTCGATATATCTGACCGGTCAGATGTAAAAGAAGAATCTACACTTGTGCTGGATGATCTGTACGGAAGCCATGCGGCATATGATTATAAATCGGTGCTTGCCGATCCGGAGAAAAACGTAATCGGATTATCCGGTTACAGCCAGAATGGGGAAAGCTATTATCTGCTGACATACAACCGGACAGACAGGAAATTTGAGACAATCCTGCAAGAAGAAGTCAATGGAAATACATCTCAGGGAATCCGGGGAATCTATATAGAAGATACGCTGTATGTGATCAGCGGAAATATTATTGAAGCTTATGATATGAATACGGGTGTGAAAAGCGGAGATATCATATTATAAATTTAACTTGGGATTTAATTCAGAAAGGCTGTGGATACCCGAACCGGAATAAAGCTTGGAAAGGCGTTCCTGTTCAGGTTCCATCGGCGGGTCAATTCTAAAGGGGCAAAATTCTGCTAAAAGCAGGCTTTCAAAATTTGAAACTCGGCATACGCCTCAGACAGTCAAATTTTGAAAACCTAACGCAGAATTTTGCCCCTTAAGAATTACCAACGCCTCTTTCACATTCACTGGAACGCCTTTTCAAGCTTTATTCCGTGTGTATCAAATGCCTTACGAATTAATGGCAATTGTGTAACGGTTGTGGCCTCCACCGGGTTACACTTCCGGGCATTTTATTTATTAACATTCGCTGCCAGTCACGACTTGAAGGAAACAATAGATAAGGATTATTGTGAATGTGGAATGCCGTTAGAAACAATTAGAGAGTCAGAAGCACCGTTAAAGGAACGAAGCGAACGTGTTTGAGGCGAACGCCGAGTTTGAGCGTAGTTCCTTTGCTTTTAGGTGATTCTGACTCTCTTAGTGTTTCTTATGGTATGGAACCTGAACAAGAAGCCTTATCTATTGTTTCCTTCAAGGACTGAGAGGACGCTTCCCCGTTCATAAATTAAATCCCGAATAAATCTATGCATCGAAGTCTACTTCAAATGTACCTTCCGGTGTCTTCATCGTCAGAACTCCCAGATTAAAATCCTCATCCCGAATCGTAATATGATACTCAAATACCACATCTTCTTCAAATTTTGACAATAATAAATACGTCCCGTTTTCTTTTCCATCGATCTGATCACAGATATCATCATATACATCTGCCCCCGAGATTGGTCTCGGATATCCGGATGCCTTTATTTTTTTTTCAATCAATTCATATAATTCATTCATTTTCTTTCTCCTTTAATCTTCCTGATTATTATTTGTTTTGATCTCATACTCTATTGATTCATAATAATGGTTAAATCACTTTATATCTTAACCATCTTCTGCTATGGAATCTCCATGTAAATATTACTGCACGTACCGTCCAGTCGGCAAACATTCCGATCCAGACACCCATCGTTCCAAATTCCAGAAACCGGATCAGTATCACGCACAGACAGAACCTGCACAGCCACATTGTAATACAGGATGCAGCCATTGAAAATTTCACATCTCCTGCCGCACGAAGTCCATATGCCGGAATAAATGCCAGCGTCCATACAATCGGCTTCACAATCGTAATCCAGATTACCATATGGAAACACATCTTTGCACTTGCAGGCTCCATGCCGCCAAGAACTGTTACAGGTCCGGTCAATGCAAATACCAGCAAGCAGCTTACAATGATTGCCACTTCTGCGATCACGCTTAATTTTTTTATGTAATAGACCGCCTCATCTTTTCTGTCCGCTCCCATACACTGACCTACAATTGTCATCAACCCTACACCAATTCCGATTGCCGCCATTCCATTCAGATTCTCCAGAATATTTGTCATTGCCTGTGCTGCGATTGCTGTTGTACCTAATGTTGATACGGTAGACTGTATCGCCAGTTTCCCAAGCTGGAACATACTGTTTTCCACACCGGACGGAATTCCGATTCCGAGTATTCTCCGGATCATTGCCCAGTCCGGACGGATTTTCAGGTAAGCTCTTACCACGATTGGCTGCCGGTCTTTTCTTAATTGAATCAATACTACCACTGCACAGAATATACGGGAAACCAGTGTAGAGATTGCCGCACCCGCAACTCCCATATGGAAAATCCAGATCATAATTGCATTTCCAACAATATTCATCGCATTCGATATCATGGAAATGAGCATTGGACCCTTCGTATTCTCCTGCGCACGAAAAATGGATGCCGCCGAATCATATGCCGCTATGAACGGAAATGAAATAGCTGTATAAAAGAAATATGTCTCTGAGGCTCTCATAACGTCAGCTTCTACTGAACCAAAAATCAGGCGCAAAAGCGGTTTCTTAAATCCAAGACATAACACACTGACTGCGATCGAGATGGCCGTGATGATGAATAACACCTGTCTTGCAGATTCATTCGCCATCTTTTTATTCTGTTGTCCGATATACTGTGAACAGACAATTGCTCCTCCTGCTGCCAGTGCCGAAAATGCCTGTATCACAAGAATATTGATAGAGTCCACCAGCGATACTGCCGAGATAGCTGCAGATCCAATATTACTTACCATCATCGTATCTGCCGTTCCCATAATTGAATTCAATAACTGTTCCAGAACGACCGGTATCAGAATACCGGCGATCATTTTATTTGAAAACATATGCTGTTGTTTCACTTTTTCTGCTCCATAATATGAATGATTTCTTTATCCGTCTGCGCCATCCCCTGATTACCGATCTGTGCCATATGACGGATACAGTCTTCCGGTGTCTCTGCACAGATACCGTCACTCACACGAAGCGGCGCATCATGAACGGCCGTCAGCGCACAAAGCAGGGCTGCTGATGATCCTGTTGCAACCTTCATTGCACAGCCGACCTTTCCGCCGTCACAGATCATTCCCGTTACCGTCCCGGACATATTTCGCACCGCATACCCAAGCTGTTCGTCACTGCCTCCCAGCAGGTAAGCAATTCCTACGGATGCAGCCGTTGATGATGCCATGACACAGGAGCACATCGGTGACAGCTTTCCTATATAAGCATTGATATAACGGTTCACCAGGTGAGCAATTGCAAGCGCACGCACCTTTTTCTCCATTGACACTTCCAATGCGTCTGCTGCTTCACTGACCGGCAGGATCACTACCAGACCTTTTGTTCCCGCACCGGAACTGCTCATCGTCGGCAGCGGACAGCCGTCCAGACGGCTCTCGGCTGCCGAACTTACTTTCAGCATAATTCTGGTCAGCAGATCATTCTTCAACACCTCTGAACCTTTTTCACTCCGAAGCGTATCTGCAATTCCTACTCCGACTTTCTTATCTTCGGAATAAGCTGCCAGTCTTTCATTCATTTCCACTCCATCCATCAGGAAATGTAATTCTTCCTCTGAAGCTGTATCTGCAACCTGGCGGATCTGTGCAATTGTCATCTGTTTCAACGCCTCAATCAGAGCATTATCTGATGCCTGTCCGTTTTCCTGATTTTTTTCATATATAATCTTTCCATTTTTCTCCAGATATACAAGATTCGTATGTGTTCCTCTGATGACCGATGTGATCATATCTGCTTCTGTCTTGATCTTACATTTCACATACAATCCCTGCCCCTGCTCTTTAATCTTCACGGATACAGCAGCCATACCGCACAGTTCTTTCATCTGTTCCAGAATTTCCGGTGTGATATCTTCCAGAAGTTCCAGCCCTTTTTCCGGATTCTTAAGATATGCTCCCAGTGCTGCTGCATATGGAAGTCCTACATAATCACAGCCTGGGATTCCTGCCGACATTCCATTTTTATAGATTCCTGCATTTACTTCCACTTCTATCGAGCAGATCTTATTTTCCGTCATTTTCCCTGCATTTGCTGCGCACAGTGCTACACATACCGGTTCCGTGCAGCCAAGTGCCGGAACTACGTCATTCTTTAAAAGTGTAATCATTTCTTCTTTTTTTAACATATCTCTTCCCCAAACTTTTTATTTCGACCAGGTTGGTTCTTCCTCTCCTGTATAGGCAAATCTGCCGTCATTCTTTTCTTCCAGTGCTTTGATCATATGATAGGTATATTCATTATATGGTGTTGGAATCCCCAGTTCTTTTCCCATACGCATCAGCGCTCCGGAAAACATATCGATCTCCGTATGACGTCCTGCATCCAGATCCTGTAATGTGGAATAACGGGCCTTTGGCGGAACCGCACTTCCCCGTCCGGACATTCTGTCCGCTTTACTGATGTCAATTCCTTTCGCTTCTGCAATTGCTTCCAGTTCTTTTTTCAAACCATTCTGAATTGCTTTCATATGTTCACTGTCCCGGTAACAGCCAACACCTGCTCCCAGGATTGCCTGTGGCAGATTATTGCAGACATTCAGACGAAATTTACACCACACTTCTTCTATTGCATATTCCGTTGAGCGGTAATGGATTCCCGTACCGGCAAACAGTTCTTTCACCGCCTTTACCCTTTCACTTTCGTATGGGGCTTCATATTCACCGAAGATGATCCCAAGTGTTGTCTCTGGATCGAAATGATATCCGTCCGCTTCTCTGTGTGACGCTACTTTAATCACAGCCGGAAGAATGTGTGACTTTCCAATCTGTTCTGCGATGATCTCTTCGCTGTCCACGCCATTCATCAGGCTCATTACACTGGTATCTTTTCCAACTATTTTTCGGATGCTTTCCAATGCTCCCGGTAATGCACCGTATTTTAACGAAACGATCAGGAAATCCACATTTTCTGCTTCCTCTGGTGTCCACACCTCCGGATGATAGACCTTTCCGTTGATCGCACAGCCCTGACGGCTCAGTCTTTCCTTTCTCTCTCCTTCGGCGATCACGCCAAGCTTTATATCTTCACGGTCCGCAAGTCCCCAGATCACATAGGAACCTACCGCACCTGCACCTAATACTGCAACTGATGTTATCTTCATGATTCTTGTCCTTTCATGTTCTGTCTCTGTTAATCCTCAGAATCGACCGCCAACAACTTCTCTTGCATACTTTTGTATCTACATGACCTGCCACTGGCAGCTCCTTACGAACACATGGCGATACCCCAAAAATGGCTGCAATCAGCTCCCTGACTGCAACCATTTTATCACATTTTTTATACTTCGGTAGGATTATTTCAATTTTCCGTATTCTTCATCGGATACTGCCTCGCACCATTCATTGGAATTCTTTACATCGGTGTTCCTACTTCGATCAGATTGCCATCTGGATCATAGAAACGGACCACCTTCTGCCCCCAGCTGTGTGTCATCAGCCGGTTGACATACCTAACATTAGGATACAACTTTTCAAGCTTTCTGGCAAATGCTTCGATATCCGGTTCTTCGAAATATAACTCACTGGCATGATTTTCCGGAATAATATCCTTATTCAGAACTTCTTTCCATATCTTTTCGTCCTGAAGTACCAGGCCTTCCGTTAATATCACATTGCCGTCATTGTCAAGAATTGTATTCAGTCCGAACAGATCATGATAGAATTGTTTGGAATGTTCGATATCTTTTACAACAATTAATATATTTTTTAATCGCATTTCTTTTCTCCATTATGCATTGACTTTTCCCGGATTTCATTTTCCCTGAGCTTTATTTTATCCAGACTTTATTTTCCCTGCTCTGCCAGATATTCTTCTGTCAAAGCTACGGCATCTGCGATACACTGTGGACAACTGCAGAGAACTTTTCCTGTCTCCACACCTTTTAACTCCCGGCAGATGCAGGAACCATTTTTCTCTTTGAATTTTTCTACTTTGCTTCGGATCTTCTTATATGTATCCCCTTTGGTTCTGGATCCTTCTTCTGTGCCTCCCTGACTGTTATCAAGGCCGATGATCATTGCCATTCCAGACAATGCACCACACATCTCCATCACGCCCATACCCAGACCAAAACCTTCTGCGATACGAAACATATCGTCTTCACTGATTCCGAATTCTTTGCAAAATGTACAGGCTACTGCCTGGGCGCAGTTGCATCCTCTCTGGTGTAATTCTGCTGCATGTTCTGCTTTTGTACTCATATTTCTCTGATCTCCTTTTTTGCTTCATTTACTTCCAATATTATTATTTCATAATCAGATTCAACACACCTGTTGACTGCAGGAACAGAATCACCATGATAACCGGCATAATATAACGCATCATCACATTATATAACTTTTTACGTTTGAATTTCTCGCCATTCAGTTCCATTTCATCTGCAATCCATGACGGCTTCATGATCCAGCCGATCAAGATTGCTGATAACAGCGAAATAAACGGCATCATAAAGCTGTTACTGATATAGTCCATGATATCCAGAAGCTGTCCTGTACTTCCGTTTGGAAGTGCAACTTCTACATAGAAGATGCTGTATCCAAGTGCGATCACTGCTGTTGCGATAAGGTAGATCACCGATAACACTCTGGTCGTCTTCTTACGCTCTGTGTGAAATAATTCCATACAGTTTGCAGTGATTGATTCCAGTACCGAAATGCAGGATGTCAATGCGGCAAATCCTGCCAGTACAAAGAACAGAATTCCTATCACACGTCCGACCGTTCCCATACTGTAGAATACCTTTGGCAATGATACAAACATCAGTCCCGGTCCCGCTGACATTCCGTCCAAACCGGAGAATACGAATACTGCTGGGATGATCATAACACCGGCAAGGAATGCAACTCCGGTATCCATAATCTCAATCTGCGATACTGCCTTATTCAGATTTACATCTTTCTTAACATATGAGCCATATGTAATCATAATTCCCATTGATACACTCAGAGAGAAGAACAGCTGGCTCATTGCGTCCAGTGTAATCTGCAGGAAGCGGCCAACCGTAATTCCTGTCAGATCCGGTTTCATATACACCTTAAGCCCCTGCAATCCGGTACGTACCGTTCCATCATCCAGCGTAGTCTTCAATGTAAGTGAGAAAATTGCAATTCCGATTACCATAATCAGCAGAACCGGCATGATAAATTTCGAAACCCGTTCGATTCCCTCTTCTACACCGTTATATACGATCAATGCTGTCAGCAGCATAAAGATCAATCCATACCACACCGACGATGGTGAAGAAATGAATGCGGTAAAGCAGTCATCTGCTACTGCCTGCTTTCCTGAACTTGTAAGATAGATCACGATATATCTTAAGATCCATCCACCAATCACCGCATAATAAGTCATGATCAATACTGGAACCAGGAATGTGATCACTCCTAGAAATTTCCATTTTTTTCTCATTGATTCATAGGCATAGATTGCGCTTTTTCCCGTCTTGCGGCCAATTGCTATATCTGTAGTCAGTAACACAAAACCAACCGTCAATACCAGCACAAGATAGATGATCAGGAAAAGTCCTCCCCCGTCTTTTGCTGCCAGATATGGAAAACGCCAGAGGTTTCCCACGCCGACTGCGCTTCCGGCAGCTGCAAATACAAATCCAATCTGTCCGCTAAAGCTATTTTTTTGTTTCATACTCTTTTTCCTCTCATTTTCGTTAATACTTCAATATTTTACCATTAATTCATTTAAAATAAAACAAGAAATTTTGTAATCCATCCACCCTCTGTCACTGATCTTTCACATCTGAATATACTATAAAGCATAGAATATATTTCCCTGGGAGGATCTTATGAAAAAGTGTATCACCGCTCTTCTTCTACTTTTTACACTATCCGTCACTTCACTTTTGGCATGCACATCCGCTGATAAACCGGAATCTGCGACAGGCAAAACTTCAAAATCTATCAATGATAAAAAGACGGATCTGACTCCTGTCACACTGAATGAAGTCGCTCATTCTATCTTCTATGCACCGATGTATGTTGCAATAGAAAAGAATTATTTTGAGAAGGAAGGAATCGACCTTTCGCTCGTGACCGGTTTTGGTGCCGACAAGACCATGACTGCTGTCCTTTCCGGAACAGCCGACATCGGATTTATGGGATCAGAGGCTTCCATTTATACTTATAATGAAGGGGCTCATGATTATGTCGTAAACTTTGCACAGCTCACTCAGCGTGCCGGAAACTTTCTGGTTGCCAGAGATGATATCAAAAATTTTAAATGGGAAGATCTGAAAGGCAAGAAAGTCATTGGCGGGCGAAAAGGTGGCATGCCTGAAATGGTATTTGAATATATCTTAAAGCAGAACCATATTGACCCAGCCTCTGATCTTACGATTGACCAGAACATTGATTTCGGTTCTACAGCTGCAGCCTTTTCTGAAGAAAAGGCTGACTATGACTTTACAGTAGAATTTGAACCAGGCGCAACCAACCTTGAAAAGCAAGGAAAAGGATATGTGGTAGCTTCTCTCGGAACTGACAGCGGATATGTCCCATACACTGCATTCTCTGCAAAGAAAAGTTACATCTCCCAACATCCGGAAATCATTCAGGGATTTACCAATGCTCTGCAAAAAGGTATGAATTATGTGGCATCTCACACTCCGGAAGAAATTGCTCAGGTAATTGCGCCTCAGTTCAAAGAGACAACACCGGATACCATTACAACCATCGTATCCCGTTACTATAAACAGGACACATGGAAGAAGGATCTAATCTTCCGTCAGGAAAGTTTTGATCTTCTTCAGGATATTTTAGAAGATGCCGGAGAACTAAAAAAACGTGCTCCGTATAAGAATCTTGTAACGACAATTTATGCCGAAAAATCCGCAAAAGCAGTCAAAGATACAACGCTTTCACATTAACAATAAAAAATAATGTTGCAAACATTTCTTTGGTTTGCAACATTATTTTTTGACTCTGTCTTCTCCTATACCATCGCTGTATCCAAATGCTCTTTCACATAACCACTGACTTTATCTCTTGGCATCTCCAGCACCACTGCCAGTTCCCCATACAGGAACTTTTCAGCACTGGACATATATCTCTCATCGATATTAATCGTCTTTTTCCCGGCCAGGATTCTCTCTTTATTTCTTCCATAAGATGTCTTGATCAATGAAATCCATTCCCTGCACCGATTGTGTAATAGCGCATTTTTATACATTGCTTCCCTCTGCTTTTCGTTCGTTACACTGATTGTGACAATCTCCGACATCTCTTTGATCAGATTCTCTGCCTCTTCCTTTGTAATTAACTGTCTGATCTGCTCCCTCTTGTTGTCAACCGGTGTATATACCGTTCCGGCTGCATCATATACCGGTTTTAACGTATAATACTCTTTATCCGAACTGCCCATATCAATCTTTCCAATATTTACCACTTCACAGACGCCCTCCTTATAATGCGCCACATAATCTCCTATTCTGAACATTTCTGCCTCCTGTTCTTAACACTTCTCTCATGGTAACTTCTGCAGACGTATGACAACGCTAAAAGGGCGCACAATCCGAAGTTATATCGAACTGCACGCCAACTTTTCTGGTATCGTATTATGAAATTTGTAAACGCGCTGACATAAACTCTTGATATAGCTATTATAACATAACTCTTGATATCAGTGTCAACCAACGTGAAATTTTTTATGCATTTCTTCTTTAAATTCTTTTCTTTTGAACATGATAAGTCCAATCATCAGCAGAAAACTACAGCCGATACAGATGACAGACGGAGTTCTGTAGCGGATCACCCCTGTCATGAGCAGTACAAACGGCAGTATCATCGAATATACCGACGCCATTACATAATATATCATATACTCTCTTGGTGATAATGACCGTATTCGGGATATGATCAGCATTACAATCTGGATCAATAGGCAGATATTCGGGATTCCGATATTTACCGACCATCCCCTCCATCCGGTTCCCAGATCCCATAACACGCAGATGCCGGACATGATCAGAAGCTGCCACGCCGCATTCTTCAACAGGTTAAAGCGCTTCACATACCCAACTGCCATCGTAAACCACATCGTTGCACAGCCGGACGCTACATATACCGACCAGTGTACCCCGGGGGATATGATGATATCGGTCATCATACTGAGCACAATTGCTGCAATACAGCAGAATGTAAATATCTGCAACACTTTCTTCCCTTCGTAATTTGCTTTTGCATCCTCCGGAAAATCCGCTTCTGTAACCGTAACCTGTACGCCGAGTTCTGTCAGTATCCGGTAAAAATTCCGCTGGATATTCGTACTGTCATATCTTGATGTAAAACTGAGTGAAAGTGTATCCTTAAAAGAACAGATACATAATTCTGTCCGGTTCGTACTGGTATACACTCCGAATTTTTCAATATAGTCCGCATAATCTTCCGGCATCTTTACTACACTCATATTAGAAAGCACAGCCGTCACTTCCTGCTCTGCCATCTTAGCTCCTGCACGGATACACCGGTTCTTAAGTTCCAGAGGTGCCCACTTTAAAATTTTATGCTTTTCTATTGCGATCAATTCATTCATCCGACCTGCCATATGTTCCTTAGACAGATTCTCCCGAAAATATATCTTAACTGCTTCCAGTACATCTTCAAACGAATCTTTTTCTGCTCCAAACTGATATCCCGGTTCTATATAACCAAAGAAATTCAGCATCGAATCGGATGGAAATATCTTTCTTAAATTCACCGGAACCATCAGTATGACCGGCTTTTTTTCCTGTATCCGGCTCATTTCCTCATGAATTGCACATATGAATGCCGTCGTTAAAAGCACCGACATGGATACTCCCTTTTCCCTGCTGATGTCCAAAAGTTCTTTTACCGGCACAGTCGCCTCATTGACTTGCAGTTCTTCGTATCCCTTTCCGTTCTTTTTAATCTGAAATGCCTTGATCTTCTTCTTTTTCTTTCTTGGAAAATCTGGATCGTAATAACGGCTGAAGCTGTCATCCTCCTGATCCTTTACCGTCAGATACTGATCTGATAATTCAACCGGTTCAAGTTCATCCTTATGAACCAGATGCAGATAATTCTTCACCAGTTCCCGCAAGAATTCCGTCGCGCCGGTTCCATCAGTCAGTGCATGAAATACTTCAAAATTAATCCGTTTTTTATAATAGGTCACTTCGAATAGAAGCGTCTTTTTATCCCGTACATACAGACTGCTGCATGGTTCTTTATATTCTTTTCTTACTATCGGTCTTAATTCGCTTTTCTCCAGATAGTGCCAGAACAAGCCTTTTCTCATGACCGACAGGAATACCGGATATTTCTCAATTGTCTGATCCAGTGCCTCCTGCAGGACATTTTCTTCCACTTCTTCCTTCAGTTCACAATAGAACCGGAATACTCTGGTATCTTTCGGACTGCTGGCAGCAGAAAATAACTTTGCTGCATTATCCAGACTTCTCCAGTAAGCACGTTTTTGTTCAAACACTGCTTTTCCCCCTTCTCTCTCCCGCTGCTATTCACCATCCGCCGGATTGACATTCTTTTCGCTTTCCTTCTGTCCATAGCTGTCAAGAAAGCGGTTAATAATCGCGAAGCTCTCCTGCACATGGTAATATTTTACCCCCAGTGCAAAAAATCCGTGAAGTGCATCCTGAATCCGGTGAATCTCCACTTGATTTCCGGCTTCTTTCAGACGCCTTCCATACTCTTCCCCTTCATCTCTGAGCGGATCACATTCTGCTGTTAAGATCAATGTATCCGGCTGGTTACTGTAATCCGTTTCCATCAGAGGTGCAAGATATTTACTCCTCTTATCTTCTTCTGCCGAAGCATAAAAATTAATATAATCCCTCATCTTTCCAGCTGTCAGAAGATACTCTGTTCCATAGCGTCTGACTGACAGATACGGGGAATTCTCACTGTAATCATTATTCACTGCCGGATAGATCAGAATCTGTCTCTTTGGCAGAAATTCTCCCTGATCTCTTGCCATCAGTGAAACAGCTGCTGCCAGATTCCCGCCTGCGCTGTCCCCGATCAAAGTAATCTTGTCCGGATCTGTATTCAAAATGAACCGGTTCGTAAACATAGCCTTTGCCGCCATATAACAGTCATAGAAACCTGTCGGAAATGGATATTCCGGTGCCAGCCTGTACTCTACCGATACAACAATATGATTTGTTGCCGATGCCAGACGGGCACAGATTCTCTCATAATTGTCAATACTTTCCGTTACCCATCCGCCTCCGTGAAAGAACAACAATGCCGGGAGATCATCTTCCATCTTCTCTCCCGGAAGGAATATCCTCACCGGGATCTGATGCTCACCATTATAAATCTTATAATCAATCGTCTTATAAAAGATTTTCATTGGATCGATTGCCTTTAAATTTGCCAGATGCCTCGAGGCTTCTACTTCAATGCCGTCAAAAGACAGTGCTTTCAATACTCTTCTCATGGATTTATTAATCGCCATACTACTTCCTTTACCTGTAACTTTTCTTTCTGATTTTCCTTATCTGATATATCCTTCTTCATATGCTTTTGCCTTATTAAATGCATATAATTCTGCAAATGTCGCCTCCCTGTACGGATTTACATAGAATATCCCAACGATTCCACAGGTAATTGCAGACAGTAATATCCATCCGATAAATGACAGATCCAGAATAAATGTCTCCATCTTCTGCCCGTCCATCATACGCTTACTGATCTGAAATGCTTCTTTTCTGTCCATTCCCGGATTCTCTGCAAGAATGTAAGGGATCATCAGATATTCATAATGTTTTACAATTCCCGGAATAACGAAAAGCAGCGTCCACAAAGATGTAAACAGATTTTTCAGGAACATCGCCAGCACAACATTCACATAATTTCCGGAACGGAATGCATCAAATATGGTTCCGACTGTTGGATTCTCTGTCTTATTGAGAACAAAGAACCTTTTTCCGCCTACTTCCAGAAGACTTCCCACAAATATCTCCAGTGCCAGAATTATGAGAGTCACTATAATTGCTGTCATTGTAATCGCCAATCCGGCAAACGGATATCCAAATCCATCTGTTCCATACCAACTGTTCTGCGAAGCACTGCCTCCGGCTCTTCCTCCATTCACACCACTTAATCCTGTGATAATTCCCATGATCACGGCTACAGCGACACATGACCAGTAATTCTTTTTAAATGCAATCCTGCCATTTGTTTTCAGTCTGTCTCTTGTCCAACTCATATCATATCCTCCTTGTCTATTCTTTTGTTATGTCTGCATTCTGAATCTTTTCATTCAGATCATTCAGATATACCCAACGTTCCATCTTTTCATCCAGTTCATTCCCTGCCTCTTCTTTTTTATCCATGAGTTCCCGTAATTTCACTGAATTAGTCGCATTAGCTGCAATCTGTGCATCCAGCGTCTCGAGCTTTTCTTCAAGCTTTGCAATATCATCGTCGATGGTCTCAAACTCCCGCTGCTCTTTGTATGTGAACTTAAGTTTCGGTTTCCTCTGCTTCCATGTATCTTTGGAAGAACTTTCCCCTTTTGTTGATTGTTCTTCTGTTGCTGCGGCATGTCCTTTCAATGACACCTCCGTATCCAGACCTTCCAGTTCTTTCCGGATCAGATAATCAGAATATCCTCCCTCAAACTGGCGTATCTTCCCGTCTCCTTCAAAAGAAAAAATACGGTTCACGATACGATCAAGGAAATACCGGTCATGAGATACTGTTATGATAATTCCGTCAAAGTGATCCAGATAATCCTCCAGAATGGTCAGTGTCTGGATATCCAGATCATTCGTCGGCTCATCCAGGATCAGCACATTCGGCGCACTCATCAGCACACGCATCAGATACAATCTCCGCTTTTCTCCTCCGGAAAGCTTCTCGATTTTCGACCACTGCATGGCTCCGTCAAATAAAAAACGCTCCAGCATCTGTGATGCCGTGATCTTTCCGTCAGATGTAGTGACATATTCCCCCACTTCTTTCACATAGTCGATCACTTTCATGGACGCATCCATATATTCGTTCTCCTGCGAGAAATATCCAATCCGGATGGTCTGCCCGATTTCTATTGTTCCACTGTCTGGCCTCACGATCCCATTGATGATCTTAAGAAGTGTTGTCTTGCCACAGCCGTTCGGACCGATAATTCCAATGCGGTCATTTTTCAGAAATATATAGCTGTAATCACTGATCAGCTTTCTGTTACCATAAGATTTGCTGATATTCTCCAGCTCGATCGTCTTATTTCCCATACGGGATGCTACGGAATCCAGTACCACTCTCTTTTCTTCCTGAATATCCTTGATCTCCTGCATCGCTTTGATCCGGTCAATATGTGCTTTCTGCTTCGTGCTTCTGGCTCTTGCACCTCTTCCCAGCCATTCAAGTTCGGTGCGGAGAAGGCTCTTTCTCTTCCGTTCCGTAGCCAGTGCCATATCCTGACGCTCTGCTTTCAATTTAACAAATTCGGAATAATTTCCCGGATAACTGTATAGCTTTCCCTGATCCACTTCCACGATTCTTGTTGCCACACGATCCAGGAAGTAACGGTCATGCGTAACCATCAGTATTGCCCCTCTAAAGCCGATCAGATATTCCTCCAGCCACTCTGACATTGCATTGTCCAGGTGGTTCGTCGGCTCATCTAAGATCAGTATGTCAGCCGGTGTCAGCAGTGCATTGACCAGTGCAATCCTCTTCTTCTGTCCGCCGGACATATGCTCTACTTTTTCATCATAATCATAGAACCCCAGCTGATTCAGCATAGATCTTGCATCTGCCTCGATCGTCCACTGGTTCAGTTCATTTACATTATCTGCAATTGCTGCGCGAAGAACTGTTGTTCCCTCTTCGAATTCCGGTGTCTGCGGAAGATAGCAGATCTTCACCTGCTTTCCCATACTGATCTTCCCTTCATCATATGGTTCGATTCCTGCAGTCACTTTTAACAGCGTAGACTTTCCCATCCCATTGATTCCGATCACACCGATCTTCTCATTTTCATTGATACTGAATGCAACATCATTCAGAAGAACACGGTCTGTATAAGCCTTTGTAATATGTTCCATCGTAAGTAAATTCATACGTTTGTTCTCCTTCATGTATCTTTCGGATACTTTTATAAGTCAGAAAAGAGACCGGAAACACCGATCTCTTTTCGTTCTCCACTTTCTATTATATTTTACAGAAAGATATATTTCAATATGAATAATACCGCAAGTACATACATTAATGCGCTGATTTTCTTTTCTTTTGCCTTTCCAGTCATCAGATTCAGGATCACGTAAGAAATCACTCCCATAGAGATACCTTCTGAGATGCTGTAGAAAAATGGCATAGCCAGGATACAGATGTAGCATGGCAGTGCTTCTGAAAAATTATCAAAATCAATGTGCGTCACATTTGTCAACATATAGAATCCCACTACGATCAAAGCCGGTGCTGTTGCAAACGATGGAATTGCAAGGAAGATTGGTGACAGGAACAACGACAACCCGAATAAAATGGCTGTTGTTGCGGAAGTCAGCCCGGTTCTTCCTCCTTCAGATACACCTGATGCACTTTCCACAAACGTGGTAGTCGTTGTTGTTCCAAGAACTGCTCCGACGGTTGTTGCAACCGCATCAGCCATCAGTGCCCCTTTGATATTCGGAAGATGTCCTTCTTCATCTAACATACCTGCCTTGGTAGATACACCGATCAATGTTCCGATCGTATCAAACATATCAACAAATAAAAATGCAAAGATAACGACGATGAAATTCAGGGAAAATACTCCGCTAAAATCAAGTTTACCAAATACCGGCATGATACTAGGGATTGAAAATCCACTGCTAAAGTCCGGAAGCAGACTGTAGAATCCAATCTCCGGATCCGGCACATAGATACCTGCCATCTGGCAGATAATTCCTAAAATCCATGTGAGCAGGATTCCCCATAAAATATTTCCCTTTACATTCTTAATTACCAGAATTCCTGTAATTCCCACACCGATCAATGCAAGAAGAACCGTGATTCCCACGTTATTCATGGATGCTTCCACACCTTTTGCACTGTTGTACCCATCAATTGAGAATAACTCCAAAAGCGTAGAACCTCCCACTACGATATTTGCATTCTGAAGTCCGATAAATGCGATAAACAATCCGATGCCGACACTGACTGCAGACTTCAGATTTTTTGGGATTGCATTGAAGATTGCCTCACGGATATTTGTAAGCGAAAGTACGATAAATACGATACCTTCTACAAAGACGGCTGTCAGTGCAACTTCCCACTTATACCCCATTCCGAGAACAACGGTATATGCAAAGTACGCATTCAATCCCATTCCCGGCGCCAGTGCAAACGGATAATTGGCAAAGAATGCCATCAGAAACGTACCGATCATTGCCGCCAGTGCTGTGGATGTAAAGATCGCACCGGAATCCATCCCTGTCGCAGACAGGATACTCGGATTGACCGCAAGGATGTACGCCATGGTCATGAACGTGGTGATACCTGCCATAACCTCGGTCCTGACATCCGTCCCGTTCTCACGGAGCTTAAATAATTTTTCCACCATGTTACTCTTTTCCTCCTTATACTCTCAACAACAAGATATTAACTATAACTTACTGTATTTCCCTTATTTTTTTTCTCAAAGCAAGTACCTGGTTCGGTGCTACAGACAACTCATCGATCCCCATCTGGATAAACTTCTCAGTCAGACTAAGATCAGCCGCCAGATCACCGCATAATGCGATTTTCTTTCCTTCCAGGTGGATATTATTGGCAATAATACGGATCATCTTAAGAAGCGCCGGATGATGTGTATTATAAAAGCGCTCCAGTCTGCTGTTTGTTCTGTCCATTCCGAGTGTCAGCTGTGTCAGGTCATTCGTTCCGATACTGAAGAAATCTGCTTCTCTTGCCAGCTCTCCACTGATCATAACCGCTGCAGGCGTCTCGATCATAACACCGATCTTAATCTCTTCATTGAACGGAATCTTCTCGTCTTTCAGTTCATTCTTTATCTTTTCCAGAATCAGTTTCGCCTGTTTTACTTCTTCCACATCCGTGATCATCGGAAACATGACCGACATATTTCCATATGCAGATGCACGTAAAATTGCACGGAGCTGTGTCTTAAATATCTCATCTTTATCCAGCGATACACGGATTCCCCTATAGCCGATCTCCGGATTTCTATCTTCTCCGAGCTCTAGACATTCTGCCTGCTTTTCGCCTCCCAGATCTGCGGTACGGATTACGACCTTTTTGGTGCCCATTGCCTCTGCTGCCAGACGGTATACCTGGAACTGCTGTTCTTCTGTCGGCAGCTTTGTCCCATTTTCGATATACAGGAATTCGCTGCGGAATAATCCGATTCCTCCGGCATCACTTCTCAGTACATTTTCTATATCTTCCCTGGTTCCGATATTTGCACAGACGTCAATCTTCTGTCCACTCTGTGTAATATTCTCTTTTCCCTTCAGACGTTCCAGATTCTGTACCTGGGTATGATTCTCATCCTGCTTCTGCTTCATCTTGGAAATCGTTGTATAATCCGGCTCAATATATACTTTTCCCTCAAAACCGTCGATGATGATCGTCTTGCCTTCGTATTCTTTTTTCAGGGATTCTCCCAGTCCGATCACCGATGGTATTCCTTTGGTTCTTGCAAGCACAGCCGTATGGGAATTGATAGTTCCATATCTGGTCACAAATCCAAGAATTTTGCTCTTATCAAACTTTACAGTCTCACTTGGATAAAGTTCTCCCGCAGCAAGAATAAACGGCTCATCCGTCAGCATCTTATCTTTCCATGTCCTTGCAAGAATCCGGAGTACTCTTGTCGATACATCCTTTACATCTGCCTCATGCCCCTGCACATAATTCTTATTACTCTTTGAAGCGCTTGCCAAAATATTTTCAACCGCATTTTTTACCGCATATTCTGCATTCAGCTTATGCTCAACAATAATACTTGTAATCTGACGGATGATCTCCTGGTCTTCCAGGATCATCTGCTGCATCTCAAAGATTGCCGCATTCGCTTCTCCGACATCCTTCGCTGCCAGATCATACAGATCGCGTAATTCCTGCAATGCCTTCTGTCTGGCTTTTTGAAAACGCATCACTTCTTTTTCTACATCTTTGACATAGATCCTGCGGATTTCTTTTGTATCACGCTTATAAAAGGAAAGTCTTCCGATCGCAATCCCTTCCGATATCTTTTTTCCTGTCAATGTAATCATAGTTTTTCCAACCTTTTAATCCTTTGTTAGTTTGAACAATATTACTTTACACGTTTGACGTTCATTCGTCAAGTAGATTGATTTTTTGTACAAAAACACAAAAACATTTCATATATCCATTGACGTATTTATCAATATATGCTAATCTGACAATAGTGTATTTTATAGTTTTCCTATATAAATATGCGATTTAATAATATTTTATGGAGGTATGATCATGAAAGGTACTGTAAAATGGTTTAACAACCAAAAAGGTTACGGTTTCATTTCTGACGCTGAAGGTCATGATGTATTCGTTCATTATTCAGGACTGAACATGGATGGATTCAAGACGCTTGAAGAAGGTCAGGAAGTGGAATACGAAGTTACAGACGGCGCCAAAGGACCACAGGCTGTTAATGTAACACCGCTCTAATCATAACGAATCTAAGTTTTTGATGTACTTTTTATATATTAAAATATAGCTATTTCAGATTTGAATATTTAAAAGAAATACATGACTTAATGCGAGAGATTACGAAAAAAAGCCGGATAACAAATGTTATCCGGCTTTTTCGTACCTGTAAGACTAATTCTGATTCTGTGGTCTTGCAATATTCAGTTGCAGATCCACACCAAATGGATTCACCACTACACCTGTCATTTCATCACCCATTGCTTCCGGAACTTTTACCGCTTCCAGCACTCCCATAGAATATCTTGTATCCGAATGGTTGTTCTGGAACTTCAGGAACTCCTGAACATCGGTAAATACCGGCAATAATACCTGTCCGTCATTCTTATTCAACACCGGCATTTTCTTCTCTTCCGTGACCGCGGTAATGAAGGTTGCATCCTGATAGTGCGCCATCAATTCTTCCTGAAGATCCTTCATATCTTCTGTAATCTTCATTTCTTTCTGCTTACGTGCTTCCTGCATGAAGTACATAGCTGTAATCTGGAAACTCGGATTCTCGATCGGTTCCTCTCCCGGTTTCTGCTCCGGTCTTCTGACCAGTTCTGTAAGTTGAAGCTTGATCTCTTCTTCTGTATCTTTTCCTACCCACATCCCATTCACTCCGGCCGGGAATAAACTGCTGTAAAATGAAAGCATGTATTTATTTTCAATATTAAATATCTTCAGAGGATTTCCCTCTTTCAGGAATTCCTGTCCGCCCTTCATGGCTTCTTCTTCGGAGAAGAAAATCAGCACCTGATCATCATAAGTCTCCGGATCGCACACTACGAAAGGCATTCTGGTACAATCAGACATCAATACATAGATGGCTTCTGCTTCCCTCATTTTCTTTAAAACATCACTCTTATCTACACCCATACTGTTCCTCTTTCCTGTCTATTGGTTTGCACGATACGCTTCATCTGCACTGTACACATCAAAACCGCTTCCTTTCAGAATATCGATTACTCTTGCCGGATCATCACTCTTTAATACTGCTGCCGCATCATCTCCATTTGCAAAAGCGTACATATATTCAATGTTTACTTCACCGTCCACGATCTGATGCATTGCTTTGCTCAATGAACCGGTTGCATGTGGTACACGAAGTGCTACTACATCTGTCAGCATCGAAGTAATCCCTACTTCCTTTAATGCCATGCGTCCCTTATGCGGATCTGATACGATCATACGCAGCATTCCATAATCAGATGTATCCGCAAGACTCAGTGCTACGATATTCACATTGCTTTTTGCGAGTACATCTAATACTTCTTCCAGACGTCCTTCTCTGTTTTCCAAAAAAACCGATAACTGTTGTACGGTATTACTTACGCCCATGTTATTTCCTCCTGTTTATAAACTTCTGTTATCAATGACACGTTTTGCCTTACCCTCACTTCTTTCGATGGTCTTTGGCTCTACGAGTTTCACTCTTACTGCAACACCGAGTGCCTGTTTTAAGACTGCCGCAACTTTATTCTTTAACTCATCCAGTTTACGAATCTCATCTGAGAAATATTTTTCATCCACTTCTACCATAACGGTCAGCACATCCAGATTATTCTCACGGTCAACGATCATCAGATAATGCGGTGCAACTCCTCCACCGACAGAAAGCAGTGCAGTCTCAACCTGTGTCGGGAATACATTGACTCCGCGGATAACCTTCATATCATCGGTACGTCCTTTGAATTTTGAGATTCTCGGGAGTGTTCGTCCACATTCACAGGTAGAATGATCAATACTTGTAAGGTCTTTGGTTCTGTAACGAAGTAACGGCATACCTTCTTTGGCAAGTGTTGTGAATACCAGTTCTCCGATCTCTCCGTCTGCGCAATGGCTGTTATCAGCCGGGTTCAATACTTCCGGATAGAAATAGTCTTCATATACATGCATACCATTATGATGGATACACTCTAAAGCTACACCTGGTCCTGTAACCTCGCACAGGCCATAGATATCAAAGCAGTTTACATCCAGGAGTTCTTCGATCTTCAGACGCATCTCTTCTGTCCATGGCTCTGCCCCGTTGATTCCAACCTTCAACTGGAGTTTGTCTACGATTCCGGCCTCATTGGCGGCCTCTGCAAGATACAGCGCATAAGATGGTGTACATGCAAATGCAGTTGCGCCAAAGTCTTCCATACACATCAGCTGTCTCTTCGTATTACCTGCTGACATCGGGATAGCCATTGCTCCAAGCTTTCTTGCTCCGAAATCCAGCCCCATGCCTCCTGTGAACAATCCATATCCATAACAGATATGAATACGGTCTTCTGCTGTAAGTCCTGCCATCGTAAGACCTCTGGCCACACACTCGCCCCATACATCTATGTCTTTCTGTGTATAAGAAGCAAGGGTAAGTTTTCCGGTTGTTCCCGATGTTCCCTGAACCCTGACAATCTTATCTTTTGGAACAGCCAGAAGGCCAAACGGATAATTTGCTCTTAAGTCCTCTTTCGTCGTAAACGGAAGCTTACCGATATCTTCAATCCCTTTGATATCCCCTGGTTCTACTCCTATTTCATCCATTTTCTTACGATAAAATTCTACATTTTCGTATACATTTTTCACCTGTTTTACCAGACGATCGCTCTGCAGTGCAGTCATCTCATCTCTGCTCATACACTCAATCTTCGGATCTCTGATCTGTTCTTTCCAATCTTTCAGTGCTACTCTTGCCATAACCTGTTCCGTACCTCCTTATAAATGATAGCCAACGTCAAATGCTTTTTTATTAATCTCAATGGTTTTCGGAGGAACTGTCTTTTCAATCACTTCGTACCACTGTTCTTTTGTAAAATCCATATGCTGAGCCGCTACACCAAGTACGATCAGGTTGAACACTCTTGGATTACCGATCTTCTTTGCTTCTTCTGTTGCATTTACTGTATAGACTCTGTGTTCTTCTCCGAGTGTCTCAATAATATTTTCCGGATACTGTGCTGCCCCGATCACAACCGGCATCGGATCGATTCTCCAGTCATTGATGATCAGTGCACCATCCTTTTTCAGAAAATGTGCATATCTGAGTGCTTCCAGACGTTCGAATGCGATGATCACATCCGCCTGCCCCTCTTCTACGATCGGTTCTGCCACTTTATCCCCATATCTTACAAATGTTACAACACTTCCGCCACGCTGAGCCATTCCATGTACTTCGGAAAGCTTTACATCATAGCCGCCGGCAATGGCAAGGCCTCCTAAGATTCTGCTGGTAAGCAGTGTTCCCTGTCCGCCGACTCCGACGATCATAATATTCTTTGTTGCCATTATCTGTCACCTTCCTTTACTAACTCAATCGCATCGAATTTACACAGGCTTGCACAAAGTCCGCATCCAGTACACATCGTATCATCGATGGACACTGTTCCGTCAGCATTTTTTGTCATTGCAGGACATCCAGGTTTCATGCACATACCACACTTCTTACATTTATCTGTATGCGTCTGATATAACGGTTTCTTTGATTTATCCAGAAGTACACATGGTGTCTTCGTAATGATCACGGATACTTCATCTTTGGCAATCTCTTCTTTTACAGCCTTTTCCACAGCCTGAATATCTCTTGCATTGACTTCTACCACATTCTTAACACCTATTGCACGACATAATGCCGGAATATCAATTGCATATGTCGGATCTCCCTGCAGTGTCTTTCCTGTTGCCGCATGATCCTGATGTCCGGTCATACCGGTTGTAGAGTTATCCAAGATGATGACGGTTCCTGTTGCTTTGTTATACATCATATTCATCAGAGAATTGACACCCGTATGTAAAAATGTAGAATCGCCGATCACAGCAACCCAGTTCTTAATATATTCTTTTCCTTTTGCCTTTTCTATACCATGAAGGCTTGAAATACTTGCTCCCATACAGATGGTTGTATCCACAACACTAAGTGGTGCTACTGCGCCCAGTGTATAACAGCCAATGTCACCTGCCGCATGAATCTTTAACTTGTTCAGTACATAGTACACACCTCTGTGTGGACATCCCGGACATAAGATTGGTGGTCTTCCCGGTGCCTGCGCAGGCTTACTGATATCAAGTTCTTCTTTCAGAATTGCCTCACGGAGCATATTGGCACTGTATTCCCCCTGTACCGTGAAGATTTCTTTTCCGATTGCTTTGATGCCCCAGGATTTAACCTGTGTCTCAATCACCGGGTCCAGTTCTTCTACAACATATAAGGTATCTACTTTTGAAGCAAATTCTTCGATCAGCTTTCTTGGAAGCGGATTTACCATACCAAGTTTTAATACAGATGCTTCCGGAAGTGCTTCCTTTACATACTGGTATGGAATACCGCTGGTGATTACACCGATCTTTGTGTCATTCATCTCTACTTTGTTGATTGGAAGTGTATTAGCAGCTTCCGCAAGTTCGAGATTGCGCTTTTCAATCTCTACGTGGCGGAGTTTTGCATTTCCCGGCATCATAACATTCTTGCGGATATTCTTCTCATATGGTTTATCTTCTATTTCTTTGCGTTCGTTTAATTCTACAAGTCCCTGGGAATGTGCCAGTCTTGTTGTTGTACGGTAAACAAACGGACGGTCATATTTCTCACTCAGATCAAATGCTACTTTGATAAATTCTTTTGCTTCTGAACTGTCTGAAGGCTCGATAACAGGGAGCTGTGCCGCACGTGCTACCATTCTTGTATCCTGCTCATTCTGAGAACTATAAAGTCCCGGATCATCCGCAACAACAATGACAAGTCCTCCGTTTACACCCATATAAGAAACTGTATATGTAGGGTCTGCTGCCACATTAAATCCAACGTGCTTCATACAGGACATCGCACGTACCCCCGCTACAGATGCACCGATCGCTACTTCTGTCGCAACTTTTTCATTCGGTGACCACTCGCAGTATAAACTGTCTTTATATTTGACCAGGTTCTCACTGATCTCTGTGCTAGGCGTACCTGGATATGCTGCCGAAACCTTTACTCCGGCCTCATATGCACCTCTGGCAATCGCCTCGTTTCCAAGCATAATTACTTTTTCTGACATACTTCTTTTCCATCCTTTCGTGTAAGCGGCATTCCGTTTACGCCACCTTGTAATAGTATAACATAATACTTTCATGAGTTAAAGCATTGATTTGTCAAATTCCAAATTTTTCTGTCTTCGTTTCTTTTGCTTCCGGGTTACTCTTTAAATATAAATACCGGCATCGGCGGACAGTTCTTCCGGTTATAGTATTCATTGACGATCACGGTATACTCTCTTCCCGGAAGTCCTTTTATGTATTCGAGGATCTTCTCTTTTTCTTCGAATCCGGTATCTCCGCCACTATAAATACACAGGCTCATCATACCACCGTGTTTCAGTATGCCGAGACCTTTTCCGATTGCCTCTATGCTGGTCTGGTATGTAGTTGCAAGCTTATGATCCCCGCCTGGAAGATATCCGAAATTAAAACAGATCACATCTATACTCTCTTCCATTGCATACCGGCCCATATGCTCATGCCCGTCCAGGATCAGTTCCGCCTGCTGCTCTTTTCCGTGTATCCTTAGTAATTCTCGCGTCGCATCCAGTGCTTCCTGTTGAATATCAAATGCAAGTACCTTTCCATTTTCTCCGGCAAGCTCACACAGGAACAAGGTATCATTCCCCTTTCCCATGGTCGCATCGATATAACATCCGCCCGCTTCTGCCTGTGAACGGATGATCTCGTGACACCAGTATGTGATCTGTGACTGTTTTATTCTTCCCATCTGTTATCTCTCTCCTAAAAATCAAACAATGACAGCTGGTTCGATGCCGGAAGATCCGCAAGGATTCCAAGATCAACCATCGTGTCAATAACGGTCTTACTTGCTTTTGTTCTCTGTCTGAAGTCATCCAGTGACAGATAAGTTCCGTCTTTAGATGCTTCTGCAACTGCCTCGGCAGCTTTTTCTCCCATACCGTCGATACTCGAAAGCGGCGGCATCAGCTTGCCGTTTACGATCAGGAACTTTGTCGCCTGTGCTTTGTAGATATCAAGCGGCTCAAATTCGAATCCTCTTGCATACATCTCCTGAACGATCTTCATATCTTTCATCGTATCCTGTTCTTTTTTGCTGAGTGTCGCAGAACGACGATTGTAATCATCGATATAGTACTGAAGCTTTTCCTTCCCCTGACACATGATCTCATAAGAGAATGCATCTGCACGGATTCCGAAATATGCCCCGTAATATGCAAGCGGATAGTTGATCTTACAATATGCGATACGGTATGCCATCATGACATACGCCGCCGCATGCGCCTTCGGGAACATGTACTTGATCTGCTCACACGACCAGACATACCAGTCCGGTACATTATGCTCAGCCATGTCTTTTTTGAATTCCGGCCATTCCTTACATTTTCCTTTGGCAACCGTTCCTTTACGGACACGTTCCATAATAGTAAAGGATTCCTCGCTGTCCATTCCCTTGTTGATCAGATACGTCATGATATCATCTCGGGTACAGATTGCAGTAGAAATCGTTGCCTTACCGCTCCGGATCAGTTCCTGGGCATTATTCAGCCATACGTCTGTTCCATGTGACAGCCCGGAGATACGGATCAGATCCGAGATTGTATTCGGCTTCGTATCCACGACCATCTGGATAACAAAGTCTGTTCCAAATTCCGGGATTCCCAGACATCCGACCGGGCATCCGCCGATATCATCTGGTTTGATCCCAAGTGCCGATGTATCATGGAATAACGAAATCACCCCCTGATCATCCAACGGAATCTTGGTTGCATCAAAACGATTATCCGTCTCATTGTATTCATTGTCCATCGCCGGAGAGCTGATGTATTCCTCCAGCGTCTTGATCATGGTCGGATCATCATGTCCGAGAATATCAAGCTTTAACAGGTTGTGGTCGATCGAATGGTAATCGAAATGTGTGGTAACGATATCGGTCGTCATATCATTCGCCGGATGCTGTACCGGCGTAAAGGAGTTGATCTCTTCACCAAGCGGAAGTACGATGATACCGCCCGGATGCTGTCCGGTGCTTCGCCGGATTCCCGTACAGCCCTGTACGATACGGTCAATCTCACATTTTCTCTTTCCCTGTCCGTGTTCTTCGTAATAATTCTTTACATACCCAAACGCTGTCTTATCCGCCAGTGTACCAACCGTTCCGGCACGAAACGTCTGACCTGCGCCGAAGATGACTTCCGTATATTTGTGTGCATTACTCTGATAATCTCCCGAGAAGTTCAAGTCGATATCCGGTTCTTTATTTCCCTTAAATCCAAGGAATGTCTCAAACGGGATGTCGAAACCGTCTTTTGTAAGCTTTTCTCCACACACCGGACAGATCCGGTCTGGCATATCCCATCCGCAGCCTCCGGCAAACTTTCTGACTTCTTCTGACTCAAAGTCGCTGTAGTGACATTTTTTACAATAATAATGAGGACTTAACGGGTTAACCTCTGTAATCCCAGCCATGGTCGCCACGAAGGAAGATCCTACGGAACCACGGGATCCTACCAAATATCCGTCCTCCACCGACTTCCATACCAATTTCTGTGCAATAATGTACATAACGGCAAATCCATTCGATATGATAGAATTCAATTCTCGTTCCAGACGCTCGGTAACAATCTCCGGCAAATCTTCCCCGTACATTGAATGCGCCTTGTTATAACAGATGTCACGCAGCATCTTATCCGAATCCGGGATGACCGGCGGACACTTGTCCGGACGCACCGGTGTGATCTTCTCCACCATTCCGGCGATCTTCACCGGGTTCTCAATGACAATCTCTCTTGCCTTTGCAGATCCCAGGTATTCGAATTCCTCCAGCATCTCATCAGTCGTCCTAAGATACAATGGCGGCTGACTGTCCGCATCACCGAATCCCTTCCCTGCCATGATGATCCTTCTGTATACCTCATCCTCCGGATTCATGAAATGTACATCACAGGTTCCGACAACCGGCTTATTGAACCGTTCGCCAAGTGCCACGATCTTCCGGTTGATCTCTTTTAAGTCTTCCTCGTTCTGTACCTTCGTAATCTTCGGGCTCTCGATCATGAACTGGTTATTGCCAAGCGGCTGGATCTCCAGATAATCATAGAAGTTTACGATCTTTGCGATTCGTTCTTCCGACTTTTCATTCAGAATCGCCTGATAAAGTTCTCCCGCCTCACAGGCACTCCCCACCAGAAGTCCTTCTCTGTATTTCGACAGTTCGCTCTTTGGAATTCTTGGTCTTCTTGCATAGTATTTCAGATGGGACATTGAGATCAGGGTATACAGATTCACACGTCCCACTTCATTCAGTGCCAGAATGATCACATGATATGACGGAAGTTTCCGGACAGCATCAGCATTGTTCTCTCCAAACTGGTTTAGCTTCGCCAGATCATAAATGCCTCTGTCCTTTAACATTTCCACGAATTTTACAAATATCTCCGCAGTTGCCCCGGCATCATCGACCGCCCGGTGGTGGTTCTCCAGTGAAATATGGAGTGCATTTGCCACCACATTCAGCTTATACTTTGACAACGTCGGCAGAAGGATACGCGCCATCGACACCGTATCCACCGATGTGAAATCCGGCTGGATATCCTGATATCTGCAGTTTTGTTCAATAAAACTTACATCAAAAGAGGCATTGTGTGCGACCAGTGCCGCATCTCCTATGAACTCCAGAAATTGTGGAAGAACCGTCTCAATATCCGGCGCCCCCATAACCATCTGGTCGGTAATGCTGGTAAGCTGTGTGATCTGGAACGGGATCGGTACTTTCGGATTGACAAATGTACTGAATTTGTCTGTGATCACGCCATGTTCTACCTTTACCGCACCGATCTCGATGATCCTATCCTTGATTGGACTGAATCCGGTTGTCTCCAAATCGAAGACTACATACATGTCATCCAGCGACTGCCCTTTTTCATTTACCGCTACATCAGTCAGATCATCTACCAGATATCCTTCCACACCATAGATAACTTTGAACGGATCGTCCTTATCCAGTGACTCAATATAATGATTTGCATCCGTGAATGCCTGAACTACACCATGATCCGTGACCGCCATCGCCGGATGTCCCCAGTCATGCGCCTGCTTTAGAAGCGTTGTGACGTCTGTTACCGCATCCATATCGCTCATCTTGGTATGGCAGTGAAGTTCCACTCGTTTCTCTGGTGCAGTATCCACTCTTGACTCTGTAAAATCACTGATCTTCTTGATTCCGACTACCGACTGGATATTCAGTTCCGAATCAAAACGGTCTACCGTTGTTACTCCTTTTAACTTCAAAAATGCACCTGTCTTAATATCTCCCAAAATATCCGCAAGCTGATCGTTCCGCACAAACATTTTCACCATAATAGAATCCGTAAAATCTGTAACTGCAAACATAATGATCGTCTTCTCATTACGGATCTCTCTGGTCTCCATACTGATGACTTTTCCACGGATTGTGATCTCACCCATCTCGCCTAACACATTCTGCAGTTCGATCGTCTCATCGTCAAAGTCTCGTCCGTAAATCAGGTTCGGATCATCCGTAGCCTTACGTACAAACGAATAGCTGCCTTTTCCAAATGATTTGGAACTCTTAGCGCTGATTTTATTACTGTTTTCTCCACCGGAAGTGCTTTTTGACGCACTTTTTTCCTCTTTTTTCTCTTCTTTCTGTTCCTGTGCTTTCTTTGCCTTGACAGCCTCAGACTGTTCACGAATTGCCTCTACTTCCTGTTCTAATTTGGCTTCGTTATATTTCAACTTACTGTCTTTTGCCTTTTCATACAGAACCCGTATCTCCACCGGCCGTTGAAAACGCTCTGCAAATACACCCGTCAGATACTCCGACAGGGAGTCCTTTTTTCCTTGTGCAACAATCGTATCCGTCAGCGTCAGACAGAGAATATTACCATTTTCAAATTCATAACTGGCGTTCTGGAGCATGTTCCGCTCTACAACGCTCTTCTGATCCAGTTCCATCAGAAAACTGTCGTAGTATTCATTCATCAGATTCTCCGGTGTATACTGTTCCGATAGGTCATACTGCTCCCGCACTGTCACCTGGATATGGCTTCTGGCAAATAACTGCTGCTTCAGCATACGCTCCACTTCATATATATCCTTTTTCTGGATCAGATGTCTGCTGTAAATGCTGACACGGATAAAGTCTCTCGTAGAATTTGTGGAAACTTTCGTCACCTCTACGCCCTGAAACATCATCTGAATATCATCTTTTACTTTTAATGTCGGAAATACCTCAAAAAACGGCTTACTCATTCCAGTGTAACAACTCCTGTCTCAATGTCTCCAATAATTCGTCTTCTTTTACTTTCTTCACGACCTCACCTTTCTTAATCAGAAGACCTTCTCCGATTCCGCCGGCAATTCCGATATCTGCTTCCTTTGCTTCTCCCGGTCCGTTGACCACGCAGCCCATAACAGCCACCTTGATATCCAACGGAATATCGGCCACCATTTCTTCGACTTTATTTGCAAGTCCGATCAGATCGATCTTGGTTCTTCCGCAGGTCGGGCAGGATACCACTTCGATCCCGCCTTTCCGAAGTCCCAGCGTCTTTAAGATCAGTTTTGCGGATTTGATCTCTTCTACCGGATCTCCGGTCAGCGATACACGGATCGTATCACCGATCCCCTGGCTTAAGATCAGTCCCAGTCCGATGGAAGATTTGATATTCCCTGCAAGCAGCGTTCCGGATTCTGTAATTCCGACGTGTAACGGATACGGGCATACCGGTGCCAGGAGCTCATGTGCTTTCACGCACATCATAACGTCCGATGACTTGATACTGACTACCAGATTGTCATATCCCATCTCTTCTATCATATGTACTTTGTCCAGTGCACTTTCTACCAGACCTTCTGCCGTTACTCCATGATATTTTTCTACCAGATGTTTCTCCAGTGAACCGCTGTTCACTCCGACACGGATCGGAATATTATATTCTTTTGCTTTTTCTACCACTGCACGGACTCTTTTTTCATCCCCGATATTCCCAGGATTGATACGGATCTTATCTGCCCCGTTCTCAATTGCAGCAATTGCAAGACGATAATCAAAGTGAATATCTGCCACCAGCGGAATATGTATCTGTTCTTTGATCTTGCGGATACTCTCTGCTGCCTCCATCGTTGGAACCGCCACCCGGATAATATCGCATCCCGCTTTTTCAAGCTTTAAGATCTGCGCCACACAGGCTTCCACGTCTTCCGTTTTCGTGTTCGTCATAGACTGAATCGCAATCCGCTCCCCGCCGCCGATACACACATTACCGATCTGTACTTTTTTCGTTTTATTTCTGTAGTCTTCCATCCTTTTCCCTCCGTTTTTATGTTATATAAACTTCTTTTTTTCTTTCTTCTTCGTATCCGCATTTATCCCTATAGCAACAAATGCCCCTCTATACCATACATATAGAGGGGCTGTCATTTTTAATTCTTATTGAACATCATCTGTTCTCCATATTCACGCTCTGTCAATGTCAGCGTTCCGTCATCAATACTATATTCAAATGTCGTTCCTATGGATTGTACTGCATTTTTTAAAGTCTCTGTTGTATACTGTCCATCCGACTTTTCTGCAATTTTCTGAATCTGTGCATCGTCCTGCTGTATAGAAATCGTCTTGGATTCTTTGTTCATCGTATATGTCATCGGAACTTCTGTATCTTTTCCTTCTCCCGATGCCGGAATAGTTACCGTCATCTGACCATCACGACTGATCTTCAGATTCATATTACCGTCCTCATCCGTCCAGAAACCTTCTAACGGATTCCCCGTAAACATCTTCATCAGAAGAAATATTGCTACGATTATAATCAGGACAGATGTAACAGACGTAACGACTGTCCATATCTTACTTCTTTTTGCCTCATCATTGTTTTCTATCATCTATCCGTTTCCCTTCTTTTTATTGTGTCTTTTATTATTCCCGCTATTATAGATTATATGTGCTTTTTTCTTCTGTGTCAACGACAGGTCTTTTGTTTCTTCTTCCCTTTACTCGTCAATCTCCACAAGCAGATAAAATCCCCTGTCCGTCTGTTCAATCTTCTTGATCTTTCCTTTTCTTGCTCTGATCCGCTGTCTGGTACGGTAGATTCCTGACATAGCGATGGATGGTTCGACCAGATATGTATATTGGCCGGTAACGGCACTTCGTTCACTGATCTCTACTTCCTGTCCTTCTGTCACCATACCTTCTCTTTCCATTTTAAAACGTTCCACACGCATTTTTACTGTCTCCTTTTCTTTTTATCCACACAATACCGCAAAAAGCAAAAATCGTCAGCTTTCCTTTGAAAAACTGACGATTTTTGCCGGACAGTTCTTATTCCTTTACAAAGCGGTGATAAATATAATCATTTGCTTCTTTTTCCTGACTGTCATCCAGTGGAGTAAGAATCACTTCTCCGCCATACTTTCTTTCCAGCGCTTTTCTGATCAGATAATCACTGACCTGTGGATTCTTCGGAAGCAACGGACCATGCAGATAGGTTCCGATCACATTCTTATACACAACACCTTCATAACCGCTTTTACCATCATTTCCGGCTCCGTACAGAACCTTTCCGAACGGTTTATTTCCATTCAGATAAGTTCTTCCGCCATGGTTTTCAAATCCTACTACCGGCATGTCTACAAGTTCACTGTCCAGAACGATATTATCGATCAGACGTCCTTCTTCCTGCTCCGTATAGATATCCACCAGATTCAGGCCCTCGATCATTCCGGCATCTGTTTTATAGTACTTCCCAAGAAGCTGATAGCCGCCGCACACTGCGATGACCACACCGCCATCTTCTACATAATCTTTGAATTCACTTTGGATCTCCAGAAGACTTTTACACACGATTGCCTGTTCCCTGTCGGAACCGCCTCCCAGCAAAACGATATCCAGTTTTGAAAAATCGATCTGATCTCCGGTGTTGAATTCTATTGTCTCTGCTTCTATTCCCCGCCAGATACAGCGTTTCATCAAACATGCAATATTCCCTCTGTCTCCGTACAGATTTAAAAGATCCGGATACAGATGACCGATTGTAAGTTTCATATCCTTAGTCTCCATTATCCTTCTCCTTCCATCTTTTTCAATACATTCCGGGTACTGAACAGAGCTGTATAGTTCACCAGTACATACAGGTTACCACATCCATTTTCTACTCTTTCACGGATTGCCTTCTCCACATCTGCTTCCAGCATGGACGTAATATCTACGTATTTCATACGTAATCTCATATCCTGACAACGGATACCGCTTACTGTAATGGAATTGATATTTGCTCCCTTGAATCTGTCAAAATCCACATCCCAGAGCCATGAAATATCCGTTCCGTCCTGTGCATTGTCATTGATCACAATAATTACATCTTTCATGGATTCATCCTGCATTACCGCAGAAATATTCTGATTAAATCCCGCCGGATTCTTTGCAAGATTCAGCACGATCTTTGTGCCCTGTACATCAAATTGTTCCATGCGGCCATTCTCCGGATTAAATTCTGCAAGCATGTCCTGGAAATGTTCCAGTCCAAGTCCTCCGGTTCTTCCCGCTGCATATGCTGCCAGAATATTATATACATTGTAGAAGCCTTTATAATTGGCTTCCAGATGTCTTTCCTCAACTGTAAATGCAAGATGATCACTGACCGCTACATCCGATGCATCATATACAATTGCCGGCCGCTTAAACTCACAGCCCGTACATGCATAATCTCCAAGCTGGCTGTAGTGATAGAAATTATACTTCAACGGAGCCCCGCATTTTTTACAGAAACGTCCCTCTCTGATCTCATGCGAATCTTTATCATTCACTACCTTTTCGCTGATACCGTAAGTCACATACGGATTACCGCTTTCCATTGCAAGGTATGCGGACAATGCATCATCTCCGTTCACGATCACCTTCATCTTTGGTGCACTCTGCATCACTTCTTTTAAGATGTTCATTGTAATATCAATCTCACCATAGCGGTCAAGCTGATCACGGAACAGATTTGTCAACACCATGTAATCCGGCTTAAAATGTGGAAATACCCTTCTGGTTGATGCCTCATCAATCTCAATACAGGCATAATCTGCATCCAGATTACCACTGAAACCTGCGCCCAATACAAATGCTGCCACAACTCCATTCAACATGTTCGATCCAGTATGATTACAGATTACTTTATAACCTTCTTTTTCAATTGCAGCACAAAGCATATTGTTGGTCGTCGTCTTTCCATTGGTTCCGCATACAATAAAAATATCTTTTCTAACCTGGCCTGCAAGATCGTGCAGGATACTTGGATCAATCTTTAATGCAATTTTCCCCGCCCAGGTCACACCCTGGCGGTGAAAGATGTGTACACTTGCTTTTTCACTTATCTTTGCTGCCCATACAGCCAGCATTCTGCGTACTCCCATAATTTTTTTATTCCCCGATCAGTTCCTTGATATTTTGCGGTTCCGGCATCGAGCGGATTGCACCTTTTTTCATCGTGATCAGTGCTGCACCCGCATTTGCATATGTCAGAATCTCTTTTAATTTTTCTTCGTCCAGATTATCCAGACCATACTTCAACACACCATTGATAGAGCATCCACAGAACGTGTCACCTGCTCCTGTTGTCTCGATTGCTTTCACGGTAAATCCCGGCTGTTCTACACGAAGATTTTTATAATAAGCTCTGCTTCCTTCTTTTCCCATAGTCAGGAAGATAAGCGGTATCTGATATTTCTCCTGAAGATACTTAATTCCTTTATCATAATCTTCTTCTCCGGATACGAACTGAATCTCATTATCCGAAATCTTCAGTACATCACAGTTTTCAAATCCGTACTCCATCTGCTCCTTCGCCTCATCCAACGTCTTCCAGAGCGGCGGACGTAAATTCGGATCAAACGTGATCATACATCCGGCTTCTTTTGCAACGGAGAGTGCCCTCTTTGTTGCAGTTTTTACCGGTTCATCTGTCATAGAAAGTGTTCCGAAATGGAATACCTTTGACTGACGAATCAGATCATAATCTACTTCCTCTTCCTTTAACATCATATCTGCTCCCGGTTTGCGGTAAAAAGAAAATTCTCTGTCACCATCCGGGAAAGTATGTACAAAAGCAAGTGTTGTGTGGATATCCTGATCCATTACAAGTCCCTTTGCTTCTATTCCTGTATTCGTAATCGTATCCTTCAATAATTTACCGAACTGATCATCACCTACTTTTCCGATAAAGGCTGTTTTTCTTCCCAGTTTATTCAGCATTGCAAGTACATTACATGGTGCTCCACCCGGACATGCTTCAAATAACTGATTTCCCTGCTCACTTTCCCCGTTTACCGCAAAATCGATCAACAGCTCTCCGAGTGCTGTCACGTCATACTTCTTTTCCATATACACTACTCCTTATCTTAATCTTTATATTATTATTTATTTTACCATATAATTTATCATTTTAAAACCTGTCCGTATTGAAAGTGCATTATCACTAATTTTCGCATAAGTCTTTGTTATTTTTTTGTCATTTTTGCCTATTTACGAATTTGGTAATGATTGATAAAATAATAACAAATAATACAACAACCTGACGTATTATTTTATATTGTGAAACAATGATTTCGCAAATGTTCGTGTTTGGATGGTACTCCCCTCCCACGAACCCTCTCTTGATAGCGTTTTGTAAGAAAGTCACATAAAAAGTTTCCGCCAAAACTTTTTATGTGACTTTCTTCTTTTATCCTAACAAATGTATGCCTCCGAGAAGTACATACGATATAAACCACATAATCACCGTTGCCATGCAGATGCCGATGACAACAGCCGGAAATGCTTTCTTAAACTTCATTCCCAAAAGCGCTGCAATCAGTGAGCCCGTCCATGCTCCGGTTCCCGGAAGCGGAATTCCTACGAATAATACCAGACCCCAGAATTCATATTTCTCGATCTGATCTTTCTTACTCATCGCTTTATTCTCCAGTTTATCTACCAGCGGTTTGAATGTCTTCGTCCCTTTCATCCATTTAAACACCGGTGTGATCAGAAGTAAAATGAAAGGAACCGGAATTATATTTCCGATAATACACAACGGTATCGCAGTAGACACTTTCACTCCTAGGATTGGTCCGGCAACCAGAAGTGCTCCTCGCAGTTCCAGAATCGGGATCATAGAGATCAGAAATACGATGACTTCTTTACTCACACTTCCGCTTAACGCATTAATAATTCCATGTATTAACGTATTGGTCATAAAAACTCCTCTTATCTACTCATATATTCTTTCAGAAATGCAAACATTGCTTCCATCTCTTCTTTTGTTCCCACAGAGATACGCATATACTGTTCAATCCTCTCACTTCCCCAGAAGCGCACATAGATATCGTTCTCCTTCAATGCTTCAAATAATTCTTTTGCATCATAATCCGGATGCATGGCAAAGATAAAGTTCGATTTGGAATCCAAACAGTGGAATCCAAGGTTTTTCAGCTCTTCTTTTGCCCATTCACGTGTCTCGATAATCTTATTCACGCATTCTTCAAAGTATGCTTTATCTTTCAGTGTTTCCACACCGCATACCAGAGATGTCTGATTCATGGTATACGAATTAAAAGAATATTTCACATCATTTAAATATTTGATCAGTACCGAGTTACTAATTGCATAACCGATACGCATTCCGGCCATAGATCTTGCTTTGGAAAATGTCTGAACAATGATCAGGTTATCATATTTGTCGATCAGTTCCATTGCAGAACGGCCTGCAAAGTCTACATATGCCTCATCTACGATCACGATCACATCCTGATTGTGTGCAATGATATCTTCCACATCGTCCAATTCTTCAAAAAGTCCGGTCGGTGCATTCGGATTCGGGAAGATCACTCCGCCATTTTCTTTATAATAATCTTCTTTTACAATTTTAAAGTCCCTGTCCAGTTTCTGGCACTCGTACGGAATGCGGTACAGATCTGCCCAGACTTTATAAAATGAATATGTGATATCCGGGAAAAAGATTGGTTTTTCCGAATTAAAAAATGTCAGGAAGCACATAGATAATACATCATCCGAGCCAACTCCTACAAAAACCTGATCCGGATTCACATGATAAAAATCAGCCAGGGCATTCACAAGCGGTGCTGCCGTCGGATCCGGATACAGCCGTAAACGGTCTGTATCCATCTCCTCCAGTGCTTTTGTCACGCCCGGTGCCGGTGCATATGGATTCTCATTAGTATTTAACTTGATTACTTTGCGCTGCGGTTGTTCACCCGGCACATATGGTTCTACTTTTCGAATGTTTTTTTCAAATGCTTTCATGCTGCTCTCCTAGAAATATTCTTTTGCCAGTTCTTTAAATTTCGGAAGTGAACGGATGATCGTCTCGTGAGATACACAGTATGCAAGTCTTACATATCCAGGACACGCAAAGGAACTTCCCGGTACGATCAGAATATTATATTTCTTGGCCGCTTCGCAGAATTGCTTTTCATCCGAAACCGGTGATTTCACAAACAGATAGAATGCCCCCTGTGGTTTAATACAATCAAATCCACATTCTTTCAGACCATTATAAAGATCTTCTCTGTTACGGTCATAGAAAGAAAGGTCTGTCTTTTCATTCAGGCATTTTTCCACTACTTTCTGCTGCAGTGTCGGAGCATTAACAAATCCAAGGATACGTGTTGCCACATTTGCTGCCGCAAGCACTTCTTCACTGTCTTTCATCTCATCCGGAATCACCAGGTAGCCGATACGTTCTCCCGGAAGAGACAGCGATTTACTGTAAGAATATCCTACAACTGTATTATCATAATATTTTGTGAGATAAGGAACTTCTACTCCGTCATAAGCAAGTTCACGATATGGTTCATCTGAGATCAGGACAATATTCGTTCCGAATTCTTTCTGTTTTGCCTCCATGATGGCAGCAAGCTTCTTAATCGTCTCTTCGGAGTACACCACACCTGTAGGATTATTCGGATTGTTAACGATGACTGCTTTTGTCTTAGGCGTGATCTTCTGCTCGAATTCATCCAGTTTCGGCTGAAAATCTACAGTATTCGGTGAAATTTCGACCAGCACACCATCGTAATTATTTGTATAAGAACGATATTCTCCAAAATATGGTGCAAATGCAATTACTTCATCTCCCGGATTGATGATCGCTTTCAGAATAACATTCAGACCTCCTGCGGCACCGACTGTCATAACAATATTCTTTCCCTCAAAGTGCGTATCAAAACGTTCATTCAGAGATTTTGCTACTGCTGCTCTTACTTCCGCATATCCGCAGTTGCTGTTGGTATATCCGTGAAGTGCAACCGGATCTGTGTCATTTACAATCTCGATGATCGCATTCTTTACAGCCTCCGGTGCCGGCACATTCGGATTGCCAAGACTGAAATCAAACACATTCTCAGCTCCATAAATTCCAGCCAGACGATTTCCTTCCTCAAACATTGCACGGATAGCCGAACTGTTGGCCACCATATTTTTCATCTTATCCGCTATCATTTTATTGCTCCTTTCTCACCGCAAGTCTTTTTTATCCTTCAAACATCTTTTTCTGTCACATCGCCCTTTTCCACCATAAAGGCAGGACGGTATGAAAGTTTTGCTTTTCTGAGTCCTTCCGCTCCGGTATCATCTTCTCTGTTCACATATTTGTAGTTCATACATTCATGTTCTACAAACTGCTGGTTGATCATTGTATATGCACCCTGTACATCTGCATATGCCTTTTCAATATGCACTACATACGTATCCTCACAGATAGGTTCTCCGATCGTAAATGCTACAACTTCTCCGTCAATCCGTAAAACTCCTCCGGTCAGATGAAGCTCTTTGAACAGACGCAGGGAATTCAATGCCACACACATCTCACCCCTTTTTTCGTCGTCGTCTTCACATTCATTCTCTTTCCGCCATTTTAATGCCATCTGAAAGCAGTCTTCCAGATTTTCTCCGGTCATGCTTTCATATGACCAGCGTCCATCGTACAAACTTTTGAACTTGTTAATATGGTTACGTTTCCCATGGAGTTTTTTCCCTGAAAGCGTCGCTAACTTTTCTGATTCATATACATAATCCGCAGAGTCTCTGTCATACTCAATCTGAAATCTTTCCGGATACCATTCATTCAGCTGTTCGAAATATTCCGGTGTCACATTGTACATCAGGAACGGCCTGCCTTTTTCTTTGGAATACTCCATCATCTCTTCCAGTGCATTTTTTACATCTTCCGGTGCTCCTGCCGGATACGCAAAAGATACGTGATTCTCATCCTCACTTTTGAATACCAGTGCATTCTGTACAATTGCCCACTTCACCGGATATTGTCTGGACCAGAGATAAACATTGGCAAATGTTCTCTCACAGCTTCTGCTGGTATGATGTTCAAAGTAATGCGCAATAATCTCCTGATCTTCTAATTCTGCACGCTTAAACTGTATTGCTTCCATCCTTTATATTTACCTTCTTTTAGTTTCAGCTATTTTCTGATTGTCATATTCCGGATTCTTACATTTCCTCATTCATATTTGCAAGCTTTGCGGCCTGATCAGCTGCGATGCAGGCATCAATGATCTCCTGGATGTCTCCATTCATGATCTTATCCAGTTTGTATAATGTAAGTCCGATACGGTGATCTGTCACACGTCCCTGTGGGAAGTTATAAGTACGGATCTTCTCGGATCTGTCTCCGGTACCGATCTGGCTCTTTCTTGCCTCTGCTTCGGCATCGTGACGTTTCTGGCATTCCAGATCGTACAGCTTCGCACGTAAGAGTGCAAATGCTTTGTCCTTGTTCTGCAGCTGTGATTTCTCCGTCTGACTGTAGATCACGATTCCTGTAGGATAGTGAGTCAGTCGTACGGCTGAATCTGTCGTATTGACACACTGTCCACCGTTACCGGATGCACGCATTACGTCAATACGGATATCTTTTTCATCAATCTGAATATCTACGTCTTCTGCCTCCGGCATAACTGCTACAGTAATAGTAGAAGTGTGGATACGTCCGCCGGATTCTGTCTCCGGTACACGCTGTACACGATGAACTCCGGATTCGTATTTCATCTTTGAATACGCACCCTTTCCATCGATCATAAATGTTACATTCTTCATTCCGCCGATACCAATCTCTTCACACTCTACCAGCTCAACTTTCCATCTCTGGCTTTCTGCATAGTGCATATACATACGGTAGATTTCAGCTGCAAAAAGTGCCGCCTCGTCTCCGCCCGCACCGGCACGGATCTCAACGATAACATTCTTCTCATCGTTCGGATCTTTCGGAAGAAGAAGGATTTTCAATTCCTGTTCCAGTTCTTCCACACGCTTCTTATTATCATTCAATTCTTCTTTTGCAAGTTCACGCATCTCTTCATCAGACTCTTCCTCTAACATCTCAAGGCTGTCCTCGATTGCCTGTTTGCATTCTTTGTATTCATTATACGCCTCTACAATCGGAGTCAGGTCGTTCTGTTCTTTCATAAGTTTGCGGAAGCGGTTCTGGTCATTTGCCACATCCGGTTCCTGAAGTTCATTTAATATCTCATCCAGACGGATGCGCAGATCTTCTAATTTATCAAACATGGTATTTCCTCCTTAACATTACTCTTTATTGTACCTTCCCATAACAACGCGGTCAAGTCCCGCCAAATCCTTTTTTATCTGGATTTCTTCATATCCCTGTTCTTCCAGGAGAGCCGATACATCCTTTCCCTGATCAAAACCGGTCTCAAACAGAAGATATCCACCTTTTTTTATATGTTTTACACTTTCTTTCACGATCAGACGGTAAAAGTATAGTCCGTCTTCTTCCCCATCCAGTGCGATCCATGGATCATGAAGCTTTACTTCCTCTTCCAGACGGTTGATTTCCTCCGTTCTGATATACGGAGGATTTGATACGATCATGTCATATGTTTCTGCGATGTTCTCGAACAGATCCCCCTGTATAAAAACTGCTCCGGTCTGAAGTCTGCTGTCATTTTCCTTCGCAACTTTCAATGCTTCCTCTGATATATCACATCCGGTTCCGGACACGCAGATTTCTTTCCTTTCTGCAAATTTCAGAATGCTTTCCAGAATACAGCCTGATCCTGTACACATATCCAGGATCTGCATCCCCGGCCGGATCTTCTTCAGTGCCTCTTCTACCAGTGTCTCTGTATCTTGTCTCGGAATCAGCACATGCTCATTCACCTTAAAATCCAGCCCCATGAATTCCTGTTCACCGGTAATATGCTGAAGCGGGATTCTCTGTGCTCTTATCGCAATATCTTTTCGGTAGTGTTCTGCTTTATCCTTCTCTACCTCTTTATCCGGATCGGCAAGGAACATAGCCCTGCTGATCTTTGTCTCGTATTCCAGCAGGTACCAGGCATCTAACTTTGCATCCGGTATCCCGGCTTTTTCCAGACAGATGGTTCCGTCCCTGTATAGATTACGAAGTGTGAAAATTGTCCCGTTCATAAGCCCTCCAGTCAAATACTGCTTCTACCGCCTGTATCGCAACTTCTATCATCCCGTCATCCGGTTCACTGGTCGTCATCTTCTGAATTGCCATTCCCGGCTTACTCAGCAGGTTAACAAATGGATTATCACTGTTTCCCGCAAGCTTCAATACCTCATAGGATACACCTGCGATCACCGGAAGCAGTGCGATGCGCACAACCACTCTCATAAGCGGCGACTCTACCCGGATCAGGAGCAGCAGAATAATACTGATTGCAAGCACGAAGAACAGGAAGCTTGTACCACAGCGTTTGTGCTGTCTGGAACTGTTTCTTACATTTTCCACCGTAAGCGGGAGCCCATGCTCAATGCAATTGATGCACTTGTGCTCCGCACCGTGATACATAAATGTTCTCTGGATATCTTTCATCCTCGAGATCAGTAAAATATAGATGATAAAGATTCCGATTCTTACAAAGCCTTCGATCACTGTCCGCAAATGATAAGACGGAACAACCGGTTTCATCAGTGATGACAGGAAATATGGCAGGACCATAAAGATTACCACTGCAGCCACAATAGAAAATGCAACCGTCCCCGCCATCAAAAGGCTTTCCTTTTTTTCTTTTTTCTTTTGTTCAGCTTCGGAAAATTCTTTTTCTTCCTCCTCTTCTTCATAGAACGATGCGGAAAATGTCAGTGTCTTAATTCCCAGCACCATAGAATCAATAAAATTAAAAACTCCTCTGATAAACGGAATTGTCGTCAGTTTCTTATATCTGCCGGTAACACTGTGAAATTCCTCTGTCTGGACAAAAATCTCCCCGTCCGGCTTTCTGACAGCTACGGCATAACGATCCCGATTCTTCATCATGATACCTTCCAGCACCGCCTGCCCGCCAATATTCGATGATTTCATATACTCTCCTTCATATATTCTGTATCATTACAAGTTCTATATAATTAATTAAAAGAAAAAAGGGCTGAGATTCAAAAACCTCAACCCAATACCTGTAATCTTATTTGTCCATTCCGTATTTCTTATTGAACTTATCAACACGGCCACGAGCCTGAGTTGCTTTCTGCTGTCCTGTGTAGAATGGATGACATTTAGAACAGATTTCTACGTGGATTTCTTCGCTTGTAGATCCTGTCACGAATGTATTACCACAGTTACAAGTTACAGTTGCCTGATAATAATTTGGATGTATTCCTTCTTTCATGATTTTCACCTCTTCTTTATTTTCTTGACACGCACATAAATGTGCCGTAAATTTCTTTTCATTTACACAGCTTGTTCATTGTAGCACAAGAATCAATATTTGTCTAGATAAATTTTGTCTTTTTTACCATTTGTATTAATTCTTCGTTATTCTTTGTTCTTGAGAACATATTCAGAATATTATCTACCGCCTCTTCCTGACGCAGCCCATTCAGACCTTTTCTCATACTTTCTACCGCTTCCTGTTCTTCTTTTGAAAGCAGCAGGTCTTCTCTTCTTGTTCCTGATTTCAGAATGTCGATTGCCGGGAACATTCTTTTTTCCGAAAGCTTGCGGTCCAGTACCAGTTCCATATTACCAGTACCCTTGAACTCTTCGTATACCACATCGTCCATCTTACTTCCGGTATCTACCAGTGCTGTTGCAAGAATTGTAAGGCTTCCGCCTTCTCTCATATTTCTTGCCGCACCAAAGAATCGCTTCGGCATATGAAGTGCAGCCGGATCGAGACCACCGGACAAGGTTCTTCCTGATGGTGGAACAGTCAGATTGTATGCTCTTGCAAGTCTTGTAATACTGTCGATCAGGATCATCACGTCTTTCTTGTGTTCTACCAGACGTTTTGCACGCTCGATCACCATCTCAGATACACGCTTGTGATGTTCCGGAAGTTCGTCAAATGTTGAATAAATAACTTCTACATTTTCCCCTTCAATAGACTCGCGGATATCTGTTACTTCTTCCGGACGTTCATCGATCAGCAGAATCAGGAGATGTACTTCCGGATTATTCTTCTGCACGGATAAAGCCACCTGCTTTAACAAAGTTGTCTTACCGGCCTTCGGAGGCGATACGATCATACCTCTCTGCCCTTTTCCGATCGGAGACATCAGATCCATAATACGCATGGCCGTACTTGTCTTCCCGCACTCCAGGCTCAGTCTTTCATTCGGAAAGACCGGCGTCATATCTTCAAAATTCTTTCTGTGCATGATCTTCATCGGATCAATGTTATTTACCTTTGACAGATATAAAAGTGCACTGAACTTTTCCTGCTGCGTCTTGATTCTGGTATTTCCTTCCAGAATATCTCCTGTTTTAAGATTAAATCTACGGATCTGCGATGGGGATACATAGACATCATTATCTCCCGGCAGATAGTTCGCACTACGGATAAATCCATATCCATCCTGCATAACTTCAAGAATCCCCCGCACTGTAATACCACTGTCCAGCTTGTCTATGTCATGAACTTCTTTATCTCCGGTATTGGCAGATAATTCTTTTACTGTTTCTTTTGCGTTATTCTTTACTTTCTCGTCTTCCTCCAGCATGCGCTCGATCAGTTCAGCTTTTTTCATGGTGGAAATTCCTTTTAATCCTCTTGCCTTTGCCAGGTCTTTTAATGTCGCCAACGGAAGAGATTCATACTTTTCTTTCATCATATAGCCCTTTCACCTCAAAATATATCTTCATTCTCTATCTGGTTTCCCGTTCATAACTTCATCATTCATTGATTCAGCATTTCTTAATTTGCAGGTTATCTGGAAAATTACGTCAGAAATGACGATATTAGTTGAAACATGACATTATTATACTATATATCTCTACATTTTTAAAGGACTTTTTTGTAATCCACTGCACAGTAATCCACTGCACATCCCGGCACATCATTTCACAAACAGCACCCTCTCACAATAAATTGTTTCACTTTTCATGCTTTCTGCGTATATTGACTTGCTCTTCTATGAATGATATGATTAAAAAAACTCATAAAAAGGTGGTATTCATAAAATGACAAATAGCGAAAAAGCTTTAAAAATGCACGAAGAATGGCACGGAAAGATTGAAACCTGTGCAAAATCCCACGTAAACTCAAGAGAAGATCTGGCAATTGCTTACACTCCTGGTGTTGCGGAACCTTGTAAGGTGATCGCCAGGGATCCGGAGGCTGCCTATACTTATACAATGAAATCCAACACTGTAGCTGTTGTTTCCGACGGAAGTGCCGTACTCGGACTTGGTAACATCGGTGCTCTTGCTGCAATGCCGGTTATGGAAGGAAAAGCAGTACTTTTCAAAGAATTCGGCGGTGTCAACGCTGTACCGATCTGTCTTGATACACAAGATACGGAAGAAATCATCAAATCCGTTGTAAATATCGCTCCTGCTTTCGGTGGTATTAATCTGGAAGACATCAGTGCACCCAGATGTTTTGAAATTGAAGAACGCTTGAAAGAACTCCTTGACATTCCGGTATTTCATGATGACCAGCACGGAACAGCTATCGTTGTCCTTGCAGGTATCATCAATGCCATGAAAGTAACTGGAAAAGACAAAGAATCTGCCAAAGTTGTTGTAAACGGTGCCGGTTCTGCCGGAGTTGCTATCACAAAGCTTCTTCTCACCTATGGTTTCAAAGACGTGACAATGTGTGACATCAGCGGAATCCTCGGAAAAGGATCTCAAAACCTCAACTGGATGCAGCAAAAGATGGTTGAAGTAACCAATCCGGAGCAGAAAACAGGTACCCTTGCCGATGCTTTAAAAGGTGCTGACATCTTTGTCGGTGTATCTGCTCCGAATATTGTCACCCAGGACATGGTTGCTTCTATGAACAAAGATGCCATCCTCTTTGCTATGGCAAACCCTGTACCGGAAATCATGCCGGATATTGCCAAAGCAGCCGGAGCAAAGGTTGTGGGAACCGGACGTTCCGATTTCCCGAACCAGGTAAATAACGTAGTTGCTTTCCCTGGAATCTTCAAAGGTGCTCTGGAAGGACGCGCAACTAAGATTACAGAAGAGATGAAACTTGCAACTGCTAAAGCAATCGCAAGCCTTGTTCCGGATGAAGAACTGAACGAAAACAATATTCTTCCGGAAGCTTTCGACCCTCGCGTTGCAGACGTTGTAAGCGAAGCTGTGAAGGAATTGATTTAATGGCCGTTTACTGGGGCGAAAAGAGATACCATTCTCTGGACTATTATCTCAAAAACACCTATGGCAGCAAATTATATAAACTATCACTGAACGGAGGCATGACTTGTCCGAACCGGGATGGAACATGCGGAACCCGTGGCTGCATTTTCTGCAGCCAGGGTGGTTCCGGTGATTTTGCCGAATCACCTTCCGAGACGATTCGTGAACAGATTGAACATGGAAAATCCAAAGTCGCCGCCAAATATGGAGGCGGTTCTTATATTGCATACTTTCAAGCATATACGAACACTTATGCACCTGTAGACTACCTTCGTAAAATATTTACTGAGGCAATCATGCACCCGGATATCAGAATTCTTTCTGTTGCAACAAGACCGGACTGTCTCGGCGAAGATATTTTAAATCTTCTTCATGAATTAAATCAGATCAAACCTGTCTGGATTGAGCTTGGGCTTCAGACAATTCATGAAGATACGGCATCTTATATCCGGCGCGGCTATGATCTTCCGGTATTTGAACATGCATTAAAGAGACTTCGTCAACTGGGTATTCCGGTAATCGTACACACGATTCTCGGACTTCCAGGAGAAGATATCAAGCAGAATCTTGAGACTATGCATTATCTGAATGAACACCACATTCAGGGAATCAAGCTACAGCTTTTACATGTTCTGAAATACACAGATCTCGCGGACGATTACCTGACAGGCAGATTTTCTGTTTATTCCATGGAAGAATATTTTGAAGTCTTAAGTTCCTGTATCTGCAATCTGAATCCGGATATTGTCATTCATCGGCTCACCGGGGACGGTCCAAAAGATCTTCTGATTGCTCCTACCTGGAGCACAAACAAACGACATGTCTTAAACCAGATGCAGTCCTGGTTCAAGATTCACGACATCTGGCAGGGAAAGGAGTTGTAAATTATGGCAGAAGCATTTAAACTTTATAAACTGATCATTCTGTATATGCTGGATAAGGTGGATTTCCCACTGACTAATTCCCAGATTTCAGAATTCATTTTAAACGAAGGCTACACGACATATTTTAAATTGCAACAGGCTCTTTCAGAGCTTTTGGATTCTGGATTTATTCGTGAAGAGTCCACGCACACAAGAACATTTTATCACCTGACAGAAGAAGGCGAGGAAACAATTCATTACTTTAAAAATGATATTTCACCTGCAATCCAGGAAGATATTAACAGTTTTCTCAGTAATAAACAATATGAACTGAAAAATGAAGTTGCCATAAAAGCTGACTATTATCGAAATCCCAACATGGAATATTGTGTCCGCTGTCAGATACTGGAACGTGATGCTCCTTTAATCGACCTGACGCTCACTGTTCCAACGGAATCTGAAGCAATGGCAATTGCAGCAAACTGGACACAAAAGAATGAAAAGATATACGCCAATCT